>Ga0209379_10000027_pt1 | contig 298675 bp, 304 predicted proteins | sample tdDd001_FD_187124 | JGI IMG/M metagenome (GOLD analysis project Ga0209379, IMG submission 187124) | Marine sediment microbial communities from the Atlantic coast under amendment with organic carbon and nitrate - tdDd00.1 (SPAdes)... | ecosystem: Environmental > Aquatic > Marine > Coastal >... | reverse complement strand
CCATGGAAGTATGCATTCAAACCGGGAAATTGGTTTACAAGTATGGAGTTTTACTTACAAAAGAGAGCTTTTATTTACAAAGAGGGACTCTTGCATTACAAACGGGAAATTTGAAATTCAATTTTCCTAAAGAAAATTCCTATATCTTTTTCCTTAATTTTTTCATGAGAAAATCTTCAGCTACCTGGAAATAATCAATATAATCTTGCAGAATAGCATATTTATGACCTGCTAGATAATCTAATAATTCATCATCAGGAATAACATGATGAGTTGCCCAGCGTAAAACTTTTTCCTCTTCATTATAAATTCTACATTTTCTTTGATATGTATCATTTACTTTTAGTGAAGTTCCTGACCATCAATGAGTTTTGCACCTAAGAGGATCTAATATTCATCCCCATCTTTTCATCACATCCCATTTGCCTTATTGCTTAGGACTACATTGTGGTGTTATATTGTTCCTTCTTCTAGTTTGTCTTATATGCATTTGTAGTTTCCATAAACCTCTGAAAGAACGTGCGATTGATGTAGTGACAATACTAAAATTTTGTGATTGCAATAAAAAAGAAAAGGAAATTTTCCTTTTCTGCTTTATTATACTCTAAAAGTTTAAGAAGTATGTTCTTTTAATTCAATCTCTAAAGTTTGCTGATATTCATGAGAAATAAGAGTTCTCTTAAATTCAGCTGTAGGATCAAGTTCGAAGACTAGTTGCTCCATATCATCTAGTTCAACTTTAAAGAATTCTTTTCTAAGATTAACTTTATTAACTCTGTTTTTATGAAGAGCATCATGCATTTTCTTTTCAAGAGCAGGTGCATCTTCAGAGAAGACCATACTATGAACATCAAATGAGAATGGTACACTTGCTGAGCTCAATTCTTTGATACGATCTTGTGGTTCAAGTCGGCGTGTCATACCAACTTTGTATGTACCTTCACCGAATGATCCAATATTACTAATGATATACACATTACCCGCTTTACCGTTTTGAAGGTTTGAGATTTCCTCCTTCTTTTCTTCAACTTGCTCGAGTAAACCAGCTAACTGCGCAATACGTTTCTCAAGCTCTTTAAGTTTTTCATCGTCAGTTTCTTTATCAAGCATTTCCTGTACATTCTCAATTTCTTGGTGATACTTTTGCTCTTCTTTTTCAATTTTCTTTTGCTGTTCTTTAAGTAATTTACGTTCAGCAGCTTCTTGAGCCATTTGCTCTCTAATAAGACGTTGCTCTTCCTTTTCACGTTCACGTTTAACATAGTATTCATATTCAATATTAGCCAGATCTAAGAATAGACTTTCTAGTTCACCAATAAACTTAACAAGATTACCATGAATAGCCTTATTACCTTTACCAGCAATATCAATATATTTTAGTGTAATTTCATTTATCAAAGCTCTGGTGTTCTCAATTTTGTCATACTTTAAGTTGATTAGTATGTTCTGAAGTTCAGCTTTTAATGCTATTACCATTAATGAATATATTGATTGATTAGCTTTTGTAGTATAACGAGAAGCATTTTGCTCGATAAGGAGGTCTATATGCTTATTAACATTCTTAGCTTGTTGTTTTAATACCTTTGTATCCTGAGTATGTAATGGGATATCAACAGATGGGTGTAGTATCTCCATGTAATCAGCTTCTAATTCTGTATATTCACCATGTTTATGATAAAACTCAACTGAAGCCATAACTGCCTTGTGAATTGGTTTTAGTTTCTTAATTTTAGCTTTAAGGTTTGATTCTTGTTTGAGTTGTTTTTCGTGTTTTTCATTTAGGACAGAAATTCTTTCTTTTAACTCATTCTCCAAAGACTGAGCTTCTTCTGCTTTTAATACAGCCGAAGCAGCTTTTGCATCAGCATTATTGATATAATCATCTAATTCAATACGCACTTCTTCAGTGACGTTGCTTTTTAGTTCTTTTGTAAATTTATTATCATACCTAATTTGTAACACCATTAAGACTAATGCAATAAGAAGTGGTATACCAAATGGCCAAAAACAAGATAATGCAATGATGATTCCTGTGTGTAAATAAAATGGTCTTTTGTACTTTAGATTTTGTGTCTGTTCGCTCATATAAGCCCCTTTCCAATGTTAATACATTTTTTCCGTTCTTTACCATGATGGTATAAAATAAAAACACCGCTTCATTGCAGCATTATTTTTGATTCTTTTTCTTTAGGTTTTCTATTAATCCTTTAACTATTTCAATATCATCATTATCAAGTCCTTCAGTTGAAATAGAATTCAAGGCAGATTGAATTTTATTGTCATGTGCTTGCTCACGCCCTAACAAGTAGTCAATTGATACAGAAAAAATATTAGCAATTTTTTCTAGTATATCCAGATCAATTTTTCGTGTACCTGATAAATATCTTGAAATATTGGTTTGTGTAGTTTCAATTTTCTCAGCTAATTCAACTTGGGTCATTTTTTTTTCACTCAAAAGTTTTCTTATGTTTTTAACAACTATTTCCATTACTACTCCTTGATGCTTTCAGATATTGAAAAAATTGTATTTGCACTTCGATTATACCATATAGGTATAAAAAAGTTAGATGAAAAATCACTTTCATACTGACATATACCATAATGGTAAGTTAGATTGTACCAAAGTGGTATGAAAGGGAGGTGAGTTTATTGAGTTAAGTATGAAGGTGAAGAAAATTATTCGAAATAGGAATAGTTTTGATGATCTTATTGAAGTATAACGAAAGAATGTAATGGTGTTTGGAAAACAGATTGTTGATATTATCGAAGCAGTACAATTGCGGAGCTTCAAGAAACTCTGTATTACTTAGGTTATGATTGTGGTCCATTTGATAATTCAAAAGGACCCAAAACTACTGAAGGCTTTAAAGCTTTTCAAAGACTTAATGGTTTAGATGATACTGGTAATATGGATCCAGAAGCTATAAGAATTATGGAAGAGTTAAAGACTTCTGATTCTGAGTATAAAACATATTGGTTTAATGGTAGTGAGATTCATGTATTCTAAGGTGACTTAGATAAATACTAACCTCATTTAAATCTAGGTCAATGTGGCAAGTATGAAGTTTTATCTGAATTAGATGATGAATATGTTTCAGCCATCAACGGACAATTCTTTGGTGGTGGACGAGAAGGCCTTGGCTTGTTAATAGCTAACGGTCTTTATTATTACAGTGGAAATCACGAGAAGTTTGCAAATTGGATCCAAAACAAAGATGGCACTACTGAGATTAGAGATGTAGATAAATCTGAATATTGGAAGCTTCAATATAATACTCATTTCGCTATTGGTACATCATGGCCATTAATCATAGAAGGTGAGTATGTAGATATAGATGATCCAGGTATTAGTCATTTTGATGAAAGACATCCTAGATCGGTATTAGCTCATTCTATGACTCATAACACTTTATGTTTGATAGCCGTTGATGGAAGAAGAAGAGATTCGATAGGAATGACTGCAAATGAAACTCAAGAAGCGTTAATGTTCATTACAGAAATAACAGAAATTGAATTTGAAAATGCTACTAATTTAGATGGTGGTGGAAGTACAGAAATGACTGTGGATCAAGAAATTGTGAACGAGCCATCAAGTGGATATGAGAGATCAGTGGGATCTATCATAGGATTAAAGAGAAAGGAAGTTTAATATGTTGAATGAATTATTGCATGACCCTTGGTCAATAGTAGTGATTACTATAGTTTTTGTAATAATAGTAGTTTTATATTATTTCGGTAAGAAGAAAGAAGCAGCTAGGTTAACTTTGGAGTTAATAATGATCGCTGAAGAACTTGTTTTAGGTAGTGGGAGAGGTGACGAAAAACTTAGTGTTGTTTATAAAGTATTGTATCCAAACTTGCCAAAAATTATTAGACTTATATGGGGCCCTGATGATATTTATCATTTCATTGATTGGGTGTTTGAAAAGAATAAGTTATTAATAAGAGAGTTGATTGAAAATTAAGTTGAGATTGATTTAAATGTTTCCAGCTAATAATTTTCATCTTTCTAGTACTCTCCAAAAGTTTAGAAGTTATCTATTGAATAAATGTTTTAAGTAGGTTATACTAAATTTGCCATTTGCATAATTTTGGTAATTAAATTGAGTTTAAAACAACTAAATCAAGGAGTAATTTATGAGCAAACTATTCAAGAAGAAAACATTTTTAGTATTTATATTGATATATGCTTTGACGACCTATTCAGTTTGTGCTGAAAATGCACAAAGAAAGGTATCTGCCTTATCCAATAGTATTGATGTGACAGTTAATGATAAAATTTCAGATACAGAAGGTCAAGAAGTTGAGGTCAATGGTTCTGAATTATTAGAATCAGAACCAAGAGTCATCGAACTAAATGATTATTCAAAACCATTAATAAATTATGCTGAACTAGGTGTGGATAGATCTGAAATTTATGGTGTAATGTTTAAAGTTGGTTCAGAGTCCAGTGAATTTAATTATAAATTAACTACAGAAGGTTTAGTTTGGGATCAATATCTTGATTTCGGTGAAGCGCAGGAAATTACAATTGTAAAGAGTACTGGCAAGTTGGTAAATTTGATGGTTGTTGCAAATAATTATCCTACTATACTACCTATACAGGATGTGGAAGGTAATATTAACAATAGTATGTATCAAATAGTATATATGCCTTCCAACCCTAATAAAGGATTTAACTTTCCTTATTATCTATACATCCCAGATAACCAGATGAATCATATCGATAGATATAATGGTGCATCGTATACAAGACCAGAGACTACAAAAAGGTACTTACTGTTTGAGATGATTAATACAGGTGCAGTCGTAAAGGATTTTAATAGATTAAATATTAATGCAGTGGATAATTTTGATGGATATAGCCTAATTCAAGGAATATCACAAGAGTTGCAATACCCACTCGTGATACCTGTGGTACCTAGAACTGGTGTAACATTAGAAATGGATGGATTTGGGACATCAGAGCTATATGAACACGCATTAGATAGAGTAAGTATTTATTTAAAAGAATTAACTACTACAGATTCGCATGCCAAAGAGAATATTAAAGCCCTAGAGGATGAGGGTGTCGATTATAAGAAACTTTATGACCTAGATGAGCAAATGAAAGCAATTATGGAAGACGCAATACAACATTTGAATGCAAATGGGGTACCAGTGGAAAACAAAGTTATTCTAAATGGTTATTCAGCATCAGGAGTTTTTGCAGATAGGTTTGCAACTTTACACCCTGAAATTGTAGAGATGACAATTTGTGGATCGACTCTTATAGACCCATATTTACCTATTAGTAACTACAAAGGGCAAGAACTAAATTACCCTCTAGGAACAGCCGATTATAAGACAATCACAGGAAGAGAATTTTCAATTGATGATTACAACTCTGTTAAACGTTTTTTATATAGAGGTGACGAGGATGATAATATACCTTTTGGATATAGTGACTGCTTTACAACAGAAGGTAATAGAATCATAGATGAAATCTATAATGGAACGCAAAATGGAGCTATCAATGGTGCAAAGGATATATTTAATATTTCTAATGCAGAAGTGCTTACAGCTCTACATAAAGGTGCAGGTCACTGGGTAGATGACAGTACAAGATCTGTAGTAGTGGAATTTATTGCTAGAAATGCAGACTCTGATGTCAAGGTACTAAAGCAATCTACAAACACTGACTTTATTATGGAAGTGTTTGGTGATTGATATAATCTTGTCTTTTTGGTGCCCGAGTAGTCACATATCGGGCACTTTTCATATATTCGAATATTTTTTTCGTTTCCTTGAGTTTAGTATTTACAATGGCTTTATGGCTTTTGGAGTAAACATAAAAAGCTATGCTTCTAACTACGAAATAGTAGGAACTAGAGATCTAAGATAAATACCAGAAATTATTAACAATTGTTATTTAATGCTGTTTTTTATGTAATTTACTAGTAAACATCACGATAATCGACAACCTGAAATAATTATCGAATTATTTCATAGTCGGTTCTTTTTTACATAGAAAGTCTTACGGTCTCATCATATGAGATTTTGATATAAAATAAGGATGGAGTTAAATCATCCTTATTTTATATTTAATTATAGTTTAAGACTTTTTCAAAAGTTCATGAGATAGACTTCTCTAACTTTTTCTACAAACCAAAATACTTTTTATTTCTTTCATTGGATTCCATCATTCTATCAAACATTTTTTTATTAGTTTTGACTTCATTTGCTTTTAATTTCACTTTATTAACTTCTTGATTTTCTGAAAAATCGTTTTTTTTATTATCTCTTTTTATTTTCTTGTTTTCATTATCCATTGAATTCTCCATCATAATCATCGCTATAAATATTTTTTTTCCTTGATTTATTCTTCATTTGCCTTTGAAAAGACTTAGACTTTTCCTCATAGCCTTTTCTTCTTTTATTTTTTTTATTCAAATGACCGATATATTCTTTTTCAAAATCATCAAGGTTGTTACTTTTTTTATTACTCATATTCTCCACCTATTTAAAATCAACCCTATAATCTCTTGCGAGTTTATTTATATCTTTTACCAATTCCCTCAATTTATTGAGAGATAGCTTATATAAGTCTGCATCGCATGATATTTGATGCTCGTATTTTAGTAAAGCAACTATGTTTTCGAGCATATCATTTGGTAAACATTTTGCTTTCTTAGACATCTTTAAGAGAAATGATTCTAAATCTATATTATTTTCTTTATCAGAAATTTCTATTATTCGCATCAGCTCTTCTATTGTAATATAATCCATGATAATCTCTAATCATCATATAGGTATTTTAACAATTGATTCACATACTCACATATCTGTTCAATTTTTTCGTCATTAATCTCACATATTTCTTGGTCAGATTCAATCTCCATTTCTTGTTCAACAAAATCCTTTATTTCATCAATGTCTACTTCATTGATATCAGGATACCTTTCAGAGAGTACAGTAATAAATCCTGATAAATCGTATGGATTATCATCAATAGTTTTCCTAAAATCGTAAAAATCTTCTTTCATACATGTTTCCATAATAACACCTCGCTCAATTTGTTATTTTTAGTATATATGTATATATATTCTAAAAAAAGGTACAAAAAATACATCACCCTATTTGGTGAACTCAAATGAATTATATACATACGTAAAACATCTAAGATCTTAGTTAATAGTAGTCATGCTAAATAGCTTGCTTTATTTTCTCTAAATAATAGGCATCTCTCCTTTTAATAAATACATTCTATATGAGAATTATAATCCCTAGAATAAGATTTGTAAATAATTTTTTTTCTTAGATGTTAAGTTAATGGATTAGCGCCTGCAGCTGCATGATAACGTTTTCCTAATTGTTCGAATTGTTAAGGCAATTTCAACAATATTATTACTATTAATCTAAAGTTCTCAAGTCTACAATTTGAGTTTTTCTTTTTGGTGCCCGAGTAGTCAAAAGTCAGGCGAATGTTATTACTTAGCCTGTTGGCTTCGTTTCATATGATTTGTATTTGTAAGTTTTTGAGCGCATTTTCTTTTATCATAGAATGCAATATTTCTAATTACAAAGCTGATTGACGGAATCCATAACTCTGGGAAGCATTTAAAAATTATTTGTTCTAATTGAATTATACAGTAATTAATATAGAATTTTTATGGACCGAGGACTCGGTTATAGAACCTAGTGTACGAAGTCTTAGGAGCACATATAAATCAAGTATTTTCAGCCACGAGTTTCTTTTTATTGATGATTGAGTTTGCCTTTTCGATAGATAAAAAATATTTCGTATGTTTGTTTTAAATTTATGGTACAGGGTAGATAAAGAATGACACTTGAGGGAGTGATTAACTGATGAAAAAAAAAGAAAAAATGGATGACATCGTTGACTTAGATAAGAATAAGGTAACTATGCAAGACATTGATTTCGTGTCTAAAGATGAAATGTCTAATGCTGAATATATAGTAAAGTTTAATGATGATATATATTCCGATATCTTCCTAAAATTAACCCATAGATATTTTACAAAAGAAATCGCACAATTGTTTTGGAGAAAAGTTTTAGATCATAGAGAGACACTGATAGAACAGCTTAATCGCGATCCTGGATTAGTTGTTTCATGTTTAGACTATCTAACAAATATAGAAAACATACTCATTGATGCAACAATTATCGAAGAAGGTAAAAGTCAATATATTATTACTACAAATCTAGTGGATAAAATGACAAAACTATTTATTCGGGCTGTATTTGATGTCGTTCTAGAAAAAGAGATGGATTATTCTTTAAGGACAAAAAGTCCATTAGCATTATTAATGATTGATTTAGATGATTTTAAAAAAGTTAATGATAAGTTTGGCCATCAAAAGGGAGATGAGGTACTTTCAATAATAGGACAGTTAATTATTAATTCAGTTAGAAAAATGGATGTTGCATGTCGCTACGGGGGAGAAGAAATTTCAGTAATAATGCCAAATACAGAATTACAGGAATCTGAAATAATTGCAGAGAGAATCAGAAAAAAGATTTCTTCATATGATTTTGGAGGAGTCAAGATTACCGCAAGTATAGGGATAAGTATTTTCGAACCGAAAGATGAAAAAATGTCCGATCTTGTTTATTTAGCTGATAAAGCTTTATATATAGCTAAAAGAAATGGAAAAAATCAAGTAGTAACTAGTAAAGTAGTAATTAATGAAAAAACTAGAATCTAAAAGTTTGGAGGATAAGATGGATAAGATAAAAATTGAGTTAAATTTTGATGATAAGGATGAAGTAAGATCCCTCAATGTTTATTATTGTGAGTTCGAACAACTGATTCACAATAAGGAAATAGTGTCAGATGGAAATGAATATCTTATTAGTAAATCAACGGCAATAAATATTGGTGATGAACTCTGGTATAGGTTTGATTGTAAACTAAAAGGTGGGCTAAGATCAAGGTCTTCTGTAAAATCATAGTGTAACTGATATAAAAAACAGTTGGACTTTTTGGTGCCCGAGCAGTTAAAATCGGGCATTTTATTTATTTCGGATATTATGGTTAGTTTTATAAACTCTCCATTTGCAATAATTTAAATTTGATTGGATTAGATTAAAAAATAGTTTTTTAAACTATGAATCTGTCTGTTCTGAAAACTTGTGATTAATAAAAGAAGTAACAACCAGTATAATTTAATGCTTTTACTTTGACAATGAAATATTCTAATAATAATCCTAGCATACAGAATGTTACATTGAATAATGGGGATACAGAAGGTATATAAAGTATACTATAAAGAAATTTGATTACGATAAAAATGAGCTATCAATCATACTTGCTAAGCAGTAGCTATTAATCGTATGATTGATTTACGCTAATAAAGAACTCAAGGATTTCAGTCTTTGGGTTTATTTTTGGTCAATGTAATTGGATATCGTATTAATTAGATACAATATGTTATGGTATATACTAATATGTTACTTTAAAATAAATATATGTATTAAAGATCTGTATTTTGTTTATCGGGTATTATGAAAATTCAGCATTTTATAAGGGGGAAAATGATGAAAAAAATTCTAGTTTTAGTTTTGGTAATGGTTGCACTTGTGAGTTGTGGCAATGTAGATACATCTAGTAACGACATGAATGACGCGGTAGCATCTAATAGTGATTTAAGTAATGTAGAAACATCTAGTAGTGATATGAGTAATGATGAAACTGTAGCTCAAACAGAGTCATTTGACTATAAAATAAAGTCTGTAACTAATGGAATTACTGTGAATCCTCAGACTGCATACTATAATGAAGCAGGAGATTTAGTTGTTACTGGATATATAGAAAATGAAGTTGATCATACAATTACAACAATTAGAATGTCAAAACTCGAGATATATAACGAAGATGATGAGCTGATTGCAGAAGATGCAATTGGTTACTTAACTGATAATTTTATTGAACCTTATGGAAATCTTGAATGGACTTTTACATTCCCTTCAGTTACAGTTATTATTGTTGATGATGACTTAGAAAGTCTTAGTGCTGTTACAGTGTCATCTAGTAAGTACTATTAATTAAAAGATTATTGTACATTGTTTCATAGACCTTGCCGTATAATAAAATGATTACTTTCAGTAGATATTGGTTATATTTATTTTGAGAGAATATATTTATAGGAAGGTGTGAAAAATGAAAAAATTTATAATCGTATGTGTCATTTTGATGTTAATAACACAATCAATGACTTTTGGTATAAATAGTGATGAACCATCAACTTGGGCTGTTGAAATTATTGAAAGTTTGAATAAGTTAAAGATACTTGATGAAAGTGTATTTGTAAAATATCAAGAGAATGTCACGAGGGGCGAGTTTATATATATCGCTGTTCGAGTTTATGAAATATTTGTAAACAAAGAAATCGTTGTTGATGAATCCATAACATTTATAGATACAAACGATATATATGCCTTGAAAGGTGCTACTGTTGGTATAACTGCAGGCATTGGAAATGGTAAGTTTGGGTATGATGACTATTTAACTCGAGAGCAATTGGCTACACTTATGATAAAGGTCTTGCTACTTTTAGAAATGGATATGGAAGAGCCATCAGATGAAATATTCTTTGATGATGAGAGTATTTCAGATTGGGCAAAAGAATCTATATACTTAGCTAGAAGTAATGGGATTGTTTCTGGAGTTGGTGATAATCGTGTCGCTCCTCAGGGAAAAGCAACGAAAGAAGCAGTATTGACCATAGCTTATAATATGTTAAAGAAATACGATGGAACGACATTGATTTTAAATGATTCTGAGGAAATTGTTATTGATATTTCAGTAAATGTTGAGACTTCAACTGATAAAACAGTGCTGATTATGTATTCGTCTGAAACGTGAGGATTCTGCACTTTAGCGAAGGAGTTCCTTCAAGAACATGAGATTGAATATATTGTTAAGGACATTTATAAAGATCAAGAAGCATACTTAGAATTTTTAGAATATGGTTTTACTGGTGTACCTGCCTTTGTAGGTGATGGTGAAATTTTTACTGGATTTAATGAGCAAAAGCTTTTGGAATATAAAGATTAAGTAAAAAAGTATGGTTTCCCATACTTTTTTTTATTGAACATTATTTATTCTTGTATCATTTTGTATATTCTTAGTGTTTCAGACACTGACCATGCTTGGCCAAAACAACCTCTGGCATGATGAGGTTCATCACCTGAGAAAACTTCTGATATAGTACCCATACCAGTATCATCTAAGTGATTGAATAAACCCTGTAACTTATCTAAAATATATGCTTTGTCATTGTATGTTTTGTAGTGTGCTTCTAAGTATGGACCGATTAACCAACCCCAAACTGTTCCTTGATGATATGCATAATCTCTTTTGTATACATCACCATCATAAACAGGCTTGTAGTCTTCGTGACTCTGATCAAGTGATCTTAATCCAAAAGGTGTTAAAAGCTTTTCTTCCACCATTTTAATAACAGCTTTTTCTTTTTCCATTGGTAATATAGAAAAAGGTAAGCTTACTGCAAATATTTGATTTGGTCGGATTCTATCAACAGGTTCATTATCTTGAATAAGATCATATAAACTGTTATTGCTTTCATTCCAAAACTTCTTGTTGAATGATTCTTTACAGCTATTAGCATAAGTTTTGTAATCTATAGTGTGAATCAGTTCTGATTCATTCGTTAGTTTATCCATGATATTTAATGCATTAAACCATAGAGCATTAATTTCTACAGCTTTGCCATGTCTAGGTGTTACTACCACGCCATCAATTTTAACATCCATCCAGGTTAACTGAGTAGTTGGATCGCCACCTGAAAGTAAACCATCTTCATCTACATGGATCTGATAAGTTGTTCCTTCAATGTGTTTTTTGATGATTCTATTTAATGTTGGATATATTTCTTTAAAGAAGTCATAATCCTTTGTTTGATTGATGTATTCATAAACTGCTATAAATAACCAAAGGGTACCATCGATAGTATTGTACATTGGTTCCACATTATCATCTGGGAACATATTAGGAATCAAACCATCTTTTTCATATTTAATAAAGGTTTTGATGATATCCTTTGCATCTTCAAATCTTTCTGTAGAAAGTGTTAAACCTGGAAGTGCAATCATTGTATCGCGTCCCCAATCTGTAAACCAAGGGTAGCCAGCGATAACTGTTTTTGATTGAGTTGATTGTCTATCTACAACAAAATGATCACAACCAATTGTCAGTCTTTGCATAGTGATATCATCACCATTATATAGCTTCTGACGTCTTTTAAGTTCGCCATCTACAATTGACTCATAAGATGTGTTAATTGCTTCTGTAGAGGCAATTACAGCGATTTTTTTAGTTGTATTCGCTGGAATATTAAGTACAAACTTACCCGGAACAAAGTTTTGATCAATATCTTCCTGACCACGTCTTTCTTCTATTTTAAAATATTCTTTTTCAGCCCACTCATTAATACTTACATAGTGACCAAAACCCTGAATATACAAATCAGATAAATCATTTTTAAGTTTTAAATAATTGTCTGATTGTTCAAGTGAGTACTTAAAATCACCTTCTGAAGATAAATCATGATGATCTCTGCTGTTTACATGAAGTTCAACACCTAGTTCAACTGCATCTTTTGTTTTAATCGTGTAAACGACAGCAGTCGTATTTTTTCCGTATTCCATACATATTTCTTTTGTTATTTCACAACCATTAACAATATAATTGAATGTTGGAATAGGTAAATCTGAAAATGATTTTAGATAAGTTGTATTATCTGTTGTCTGATCTTGGTACATTGTACTTTCAAGCACATGATTTTCATCATTGATTTTTATATTAGAAACCAGTCTTGAAAGTAAAACGGTTCTATTTACTGGTGGATTGAGTGATGCATTTAAGATACTGTGATATTTCCTTGTATTGGCTCCTGTTAGACTAGAGCTACTAAAGCCACCTAGTCCATTGGTAATTATATATTCTTTTTCTATTAATTGATTAAACATAAGGCCTCCTTGAGAGTATTATAATATGGATTTACAGTTAATGCAAACGATTGCACTATTTGTTGTAGATAATTTTTTTCGGTCGTGATATGATGATAAAAGGAGGCATTGTTTAGAAGAAAATATTAATCATTAATGGAATCATATTTATTGCGATTTTAGTAGCATCACTCTTAATAGCAGGAATAACAGATTATCTAATGACCGATTTATTATTCGTAGGTGCAATGATAACCCTTGCAATTGCAGCATCTTATTTGGTTATAGCGAGAAGAAATATAAAAAAATCTGTTAAGAATAAGAGTAAAGAAGAAAAAAACAAATATCGTCAAAGTTTTCATGAAACAGAAGCACAAGCATTTGTGTTATCAGTAGTATCACTACTATTATTTATTATTTCCTTTTTATCAGTTAAGCCTTAGGGCTTTCTTTTTTTATGAAAAAGATTACGATTCTATAATATCGGTTATATATATTAATGAATCCTTGTATAATAAAGTGAGGTGTGAAGATGAAAAAAATTAAAATTATTCAGAATCCTTCTTCTGGAAGAATGGGTTTTGAAGATGAATTCAACGAATTATGTCGTTTACTTATTAATAAATCTTATGTTATCCATTTATTTAAGACAAAAGGAAAACATGATGCATATAATGAAACAAAACTTGCCATTGAAGAAGGTTATGATTTAATTATTGTTTCTGGAGGAGATGGTACTGTTAATGAAGTTGCAAAGGGACTATTTGAATGTAATACTGAAGTTCCGATGGCGATTTTTAGAACGGGTACTGTTAATGATTTTGCCAATCATCTTAAACTTCCTAGTACAGCAGAAGCTTTTTTAAGAATGATAGAGAAAGAATATAAAATACCTGTAGATGTTGGCGTCCTAAATAATGAGGTGTTCATCAACATTGCAGCAGCGGGTATATTTACTTCTATTGCTCACGTAACTAAAAAAGAAATGAAAAAATACTTTGGTAGAGGAGCGTACTATTTAGAAGCAATGGTTAACTTACCAAAGAATTTGACCCAATCGTATCGCTTGAAAGTTACCTCTGATGAATTTACTCATGTGGGTGATTATCATCTATTTATGATTACCAACTCATCATCAGTTGGTGGTTTTGATAAGATGTCGCCAGTTGCTGAAATCCAAGATGGTTACTTTGATTGTATATTCTTAAGAAAAGCGCCGTTGGTAATGCAAGCAGATATTTTTATGAAAATACTCATGGGCAAACATCTAGAGAGTCCATATGTTGATTTCTTCAGAAGTAAACATATAAAAGTGGAGCTTCTTGATGATCAGAAATTAGATGTAGATATAGATGGTGAATTCGGTGGCGGTCTACCTATTGATGTTCGTGTTGAAGAAGGCGCTATTTATGTAATTGCCGATGAATAATCATTACAGTAAATTGGATTGATTATGTTACAAGAGAAACGATAAAATCATGGGAAAGTATATAGTAAAAATAAAATAATAAGATAACGTGTTGCGTTCAATGGTATAATAAAATGAACTGACACGTTTTTTTAGAGGTAAGTATGAAAAAAATATTATTTGTAATTTTTTGTTTTGTATTAGTGGGTTGTCAAGCTACTAGCGAAATCAAAGATAATAGTTTGAAAAGAGAAGTAAATAAATTAGTAAATTATGAGAATGTTTCTGTAGATGAAATTACACACTTAGATGTTTCTTTTTCAGGCGTTGAGTCACTTGAGGGAATTGAGGTGCTTAAGAATTTGGAGTATCTGACGGTTTCTAGTAACATGATACAGGATTTATCACCAATAAGCAGTCTAGAGCAGCTTAAGCTACTTGATATTCAAAATAATCGTATCACAGATTTGTCGCCTTTATCAGGACTTTCTAGTCTGGAAGTTCTTTTAATTCGGAACAATCCTATAGAATCGATAGAAGTTATTGAGCCTTTATTTGGTCATTTAAAGAAAACTGATTTCTTAGTCCATGTATCTTTTGAGGATGAAAATCTTGAGAATTTAATAAGAGATGAACTAAAAATGCCTACAGATCAACTAACATATTTTGATCTTAAGAAAATAAGAAAACTTGATTTTACTGGTAAAGAGGTAAAAGACATTAGTGGCTTGGAGCATGCCAGTTTCCTTGAAGAGTTAGTTGTTGATGGCCCAGTGTCTAACGTTGAGTTAATTGGTCAACTAACAGCACTAAAAAAATTGACTATAAGGAATGCTGAGTTGACTTCTATTAGTTTTGCTAAGAAATTAAAAGAATTGGATTATTTAGATTTGAGTTACAATCAATTAAAGGATATTTCTATTATAAAAGATTTTGATAACCTTGTTTATTTGGATCTTAAAAGGAACAAGATTTCTGATGTTTCACCTATACAGTCAAATAAGCTAGACACATTGTATATAGAGGGCAACTATATTTCAGATTACAGTGATCTGAGTATTATCGATCAAATAAAAGAAACAGATATTTTTATAGTTTATTTCAGTGATCCTAATCTAGATTTGGCAGTTAGAAAACAAGTAAATAAACTAGAAGGTGTTTTAACAGATAAAGATTTAAAGAGTATTAGAACTCTAGACGCTGAAAATAGTGAGATTGAGAGCTTAGAAGGTATTCAGCTTTTAGAAAACTTAATAGAAGTGAATTTAAACGGCAACAGCATTAAAGACATTTCACCATTAGAGAGTTTGAAATCTTTACAAATCATCATGTTAAAAGACAATCTCGTTGAAGAATTAACGTCTTTAATATATTTGAGTGAGTTGAAAATAGTCGACTTTCGATTTAACAAAATAACCACCGTTGAAGCTTTGTCATATTTACCAAATTTAGAGTATGTTTATTTAGAAGGCAATGAAATTGATGATAATGTTCTAAAAGATGAAGTAAAGAGTTTATTAAAGGGTACCGATGAATGGTAGTGAAATATATTTGTAACAAACATCCCTCTTGTTATCAGTTATACTGATTACAAGGGGGAAATTTTTATGATGAAATTTAAAGATTATAAGTATGAAAGACCTAATATTGAGACCTATAAGAAAGAAGCAATCTCATTATTAGAGAATTTTAAATCAGCAGATTCAATTGCTACACAGGTAGAAATAATGGATAAGTTGATTCAGAAGGAAAAAGACATTTTTACAATGCTTGAAATCTGTTACATTAGAAATTCTATTGACACAACAGATGACTTCTATGATAAAGAAGTTGAATTTATGGATGAGATGATGCCTGAGGTAGAAGGAATTAAAACAAAGTATTACAAGACTATCTTACAATCTCAATTTAGAAATGAATTAGAAGAAAAATTTGGGGAATTATTATTCAAAAAAGCAGAAAATCAAATTCAGACATTTGATGACTGTATTTTAGAGGATCTGAAAAAAGAAAATAAACTTTCTACTGAATATAGAAAGTTGATAGCATCTGCTGAAATCGAGTTTGATAATAAAACATTGAACTTATCTCAGATGACACCATATCGTGAATCTAACAATCGTGGTACAAGAAAGTTAGCTAATGAAGCATATTTTGGCTTCTTAAATAGTAAGAGAGATGAGTTAGACAGAATTTACGATGAACTTGTTTCTATTCGTACTGAAATGGCTAAAAAACTTGGTTATGATAGTTTCACTGAATTAGGCTATAAACGTATGGAAAGACTTGATTATGATCAGGAAATGGTTCAAGTATTTAGAGATCAAGTTAGAGATCATATTGTTCCAATCTGTACTGAACTTAGAAAACGTCAGCAAAATCGCTTGGATTACGATACATTTAAGTACTTTGATGAAAACTATAGATTTTTATCTGGCAATCCGATACCAAAAGGTGATCCGAAATGGATTGAATCAAAAGCAGTAAAAATGTATAAAGAACTATCACCTGAAACTCATGAGTTCTTTACATTTATGAGAGACAGAGAACTATTAGACCTTGTGACTAAAAAAGGAAAAGCTGGTGGCGGCTATTGTACATTTATTCCAAATTACGAATCGCCGTTTATATTCTCTAATTTCAATGGCACACTTGGTGATGTAACGGTTCTTACTCATGAAGTCGGACATGCTTTCCAATGTTACAGTAGTAAAGATGCAATTGTACCAGAGTACAACTGGCCTACATCAGAAGCTGCTGAGATTCATTCAATGGGTATGGAGTTTATTACATGGCCATGGATGGATGAGTTCTTCTTAGAAGATGGTGATAAATTTAGATATGTTCATTTAGAAGAAGGTTTACAGTTTATTCCGTATGGAGTTTCAGTAGATGAATTCCAACACTATGTATACAATAATCCGAAAGCATCTCCAAGAGAAAGACGCTTGAAGTGGCGTGAAATTGAGAAAAAGTATTTACCTCACTTAGATTATGATGGAATGGATTACTTAGAGACAGGTGGTTTCTGGCAGAAACAAGCACATATATATGAAATGCCATTCTATTACATTGATTATACAATTGCACAAATATGTGCTTTTCAGTATTTGGTTAAGTCGTTAGAAGATAAAGACGCTGCATGGGATTCATATTTAAGACTTTGTCGTGCTGGCGGAAAAGATTCATTCTTAGGTTTGTTAAAAATTGCAGGTTTAGAATCACCATTTGAGACAGGGACAGTTGAGAATATCACAACTGTTATAAAAAAATGGTTAGATGATGTTGATGATAGTAAATTTTAAGGTAAAGGGTTCTGAGGAACCCTTTCTTTTTTTTGACAGAGATAAAATACTATGATAAACTTAGTTAGTAAAGTTTATTAACTAAGGAGAATGTATGGCAACTCAATCTAGTGTACGTATTAGCAATCAAGAATTAATGATTGAATATCTAATGAAAAATGGTGAAACTTCTAGGGCTCAACTTGCTAAAGACTTATCAATTTCAAAGCCAACAGTTTCATTGAATGCTGAAAAATTACTTGAAAAAGAATTATTGATAGAAACTGGTGAAGGTCTTTCTAGTGGTGGTAGGAAGCCAACACTTTTAAATTTTAACTATGATCACAAGATCATTGTTGCTATTGATTTGAATAGAAACCAACCTTTGATTGCATTATCCAATTTATCAGGACGATTGATGTTTTCTACTTCACTGGAAATGATGGTTACTGAAAGCAAACCTTTTTTGATACAGCGTTTAACAACAGCTATTAATGAGTTAATTATTAATCATGCCTATGATATGACATCTCTAGGAGCGATTTCTATTGCAGTACCAGGTGTTATTGATGATGTAAATGATAAGATATTTGCAAATCCACAAGATAATCTATGGACAGATTTAAATTTGAAGAAAGTTTTAACTGAGATTTATCATGTACCTGTACTAATGAAAAATGATATTAGTATGGCGGCTCTTGGTGTAAAGCATTATGGGCTTGGTAAAGACTATGATGATCTTTTATACGTATCAGCTGGTCACGGTATTGGTGGTGGTATCATTTTAAAAGGTGAACTTTTAGAAGGTAAAAGAAATTTTGCCGGTGAACTTGGAATTACCAGATTAAATGGTGATAAGACGCTTGAGGAGCAAATTGGTTCTTCAGCAATAGTCGAAAGAATTAAAGCTGATATAAAATTAGGACAAGAGTGCAAGCTTTCGTTAGATCAACCATTAACTTTAAAAGAAATTAAAACAGCTATTACTGCTGGAGATGAGTATTTAATAGAGGTGATCAAATCATCAGCAAATATATTAGGTAATGCAGTAGCAAATATTGCTTTGATTTTGGATTTAGAAGCAATTGTTGTTGGTGGTGTTTTATCAGAAGTTGGAGATTTATTCATAACGAATATTGAAGATAGAGTTCAGCAAATTGTGCCTTTTGATGTGAAGGTATCTACATCAAATTTGGGTCAAGAAGCTGGAATATATGGTTTGCTGGTTATAGGGAAATCATTTATTTTAAATCAATTGATTGAATAGAGGTTAGAATGAAAAAAGCAATTATTAATGGAAAAGTTATATTGGAAAATGGTATTGAAGAAGTGACCATTATATTTGAAGAGACTGTTGAAAAGATTGGAAAAGATTTAGATGTATCAGATTGCGAAATCATTGATGCTAAGGGACAGTTTGTATCACCAGGTTTTATTGACATTCATTTCCATGGTTCATTAGGTGCGGATGTGATGGATGGGAAAAAAGAGTCACTAGAAGTTATTTCTAATGCTGCTCTTAATAACGGTGTAACTCGATTCTTAGCCACTACGATGACGATGTCAAAGTTGGATATTACAAAGAGTTTTGATGCTGTTAAAGAATATATGGGTACAGAATCTGGAAGTAAGATTGCAGGAATTCATGTTGAAGGTCCTTTTATTAATAAATCCTATAAAGGAGCACAAGCAGAAAAATATATAGTTTCGCCTGAAATGTCTCTAGTAGAAAATCATTTAGATATTATAAAATTAATGACAGTAGCACCTGAAGTACCAGGGACACTTGAATTTATAGAATCAGTTAAAGCTATATCAAATGTTAGATTTTCAGTGGGTCATTCAGCTGCAAGTTATGAAGAAGCTATGAAAGGTTATGAAAATGGTGTGGATAGTACAACACATATGTTCAATGCCATGACAGGCTTACATCATAGAAATCCTGGTATTATTGGTGCCGTTTTTAAGAAAAAGCCTTATTTTGAAGTAATTGCAGATAAGATACATGTTCATCCAGCATTGTTTGACATTGTTGGTGATGCTGTAGGAAAAGAAAAGATGATTCTTGTTACGGATGCGATGTGTGCTTGTCAAATGTCGCCTGGGGAATATGAACTTGGCGGACAAAAAGTAGTTGTTGATAACAGCAGTGCAAGACTAGAAAATGGTGTTCTAGCTGGTAGTATTTTAAGGATGAATGAGGCAATTAGAAATGTTTATAAACATACTGGTTATAAGCTTGATGAAGTTGTAAAAATGGCAACAATTACACCTGCAAAAATGTTAGGTCTTGAAAAAGTTGGAGTTATTAAAGAAGGCTATTTTGCTGATTTAGTCATCTTTAATGAGAATATAGATATTAAGTCTACGATTGTAGAGGGTTTAGTAAAACTTAGAAAGGGATAAAAATGAACGTTATTGTAGTGAAAGATTATGAGGCATTAAGTAAGACCGCTGCTGGATTGATTCAGTCTCAATTGATGTGGTCTCCAGATTCTGTACTGGGTCTTGCAACAGGCTCTACACCTGTAGGGATGTATAAAGCTTTAATTGATTTATATAACAATGGTGAAATCAATTTTAAAGATGTAGTGACTTTTAATTTAGATGAGTACTTGGGATTAGAAAAATCAAATGATCAGAGTTATTATCATTTTATGAGAGAAAATCTATTTAATCATGTGAATGTTGAAGAAGAACATATTCATATTCCTAATGGTATTTCTGATGATTTTGAACAAGAATGTTTAAAGTATGAAAGTGATATTGTAAAAGCAGGAGGTATTGATCTTCAGATTCTAGGTGTTGGTCATAATGGTCATATTGGATTTAATGAGCCTAATGTTGAGTTTGAAGCTAAGACTCATATTGTAAGTCTTGATAATGAGACTATTGAGGCAAATAAAAGATTCTTTGATTCTATTGATGATGTTCCAAAACAAGCTATTTCAATGGGAATTAAGACGATTATGAGATCGAAAAAAATAATCTTAATGGCTTCTGGTGAAGGTAAAGCTGATATTGTGAGTAAACTTGTAAAAGATGATATTAGACCAGATTTACCTGCATCAGTGTTACATTTACACGAAAATGTTATTGTGCTAATCGATGAAGCTGCAGCTTCTAAACTATAAAAGACATCCATATGGATGCCTTTTTTTTATGTTTATTCAGAACTTATTTTTATGTGATGTCTAAAGAGTTGATTCAATGTTTGATCAATATCTTCTTTGTGAGCTAAATGATTGGTTAACATATCTTCAATAGACTCATAATCAGTAGGTTGATACTCAGCACTAATTGAGTTGATAGAATCATAAAGTGTATGGAAGATTCTAAGTGACTTTGTATCGTTATGTTTACTCATTGTTACAAGATTGTTAGTAATTTTGTGTAATAATTCCTGATATGAACGATCACTAAGCTGCTCATCAATGACATCAATACTTTTTACCAAATCATGATTCACACTTTCGTTTAGACCTAACAAGTAATCAGTTGTAACATTGAAGTACTGAGATATTTGCGATAATATCTCAAAATTAGGATGTCTCTTGTCATTTTCATATTGTGATAATGTCGAAACCGCAATATTTAAATGATCTGCCAGTTGTTTTTGTCTTATAAACTCTTCTCTTCTAATCTTTCTTAATCTTTCACCAAATGTCTGCATTTACTACCCCCTTATAATTTCACTGTTATATATATCCCAAATTTGATAACTTATTCACAAAAAGATTATTTTTTTCATATTTTTTTCAAAAAAAATTTACAATTTGTGTTATCTGTTCTAGTAAATATCTACAAGATTTAATAATACCCGTGAATTTTGTGTCGAACTGTAGTAAAATCAATGTGTAGAAAAGGAGAAATAAAATGCATAAGGATATAGAAAGTATCATTTACTCAGAAGAAATGTTGGCGAATAGAATAGCTGAGTTAGGAAAAAAGATTTCAGATGATTATAGAGGCAAGAAGTTAATTGTAGTTGGTGTTATGAAAGGTGCGAATGTTTTTGTAGCAGACTTAATTCGAAGTCTAGATTTAGATGTGGTTTTAGACTTCATTGTCGTATCGAGCTACGGTGCATCTACAGAATCGACTGGGGTAATTCGTTTATTAAAAGATTTGGATGAAAATATTGATTCTGAACATGTACTTATAGTTGAAGATATAATTGATTCAGGTTTAACTCTAGAGTATTTAATTAATAACTTTGAAACAAGACATCCTAAGAGTATTGGGATTTGTACATTACTAAATAAAGTTGAGAGAAGAAAAGCTAACATTAATGTCGATTATATTGGATTCCAAGTACCTGATGAATTTATTGTAGGTTATGGCATTGATTATGCTGAGAGATATAGAAATTTACCATATGTAGGTGTTTTAAAGCGTTCAGTATATGAATAAGCAATAGAGCTATACAAATGTATGGCTCTTTTTTTATTTTTACAAGACACATCTAAATAAAAATGTTAAGATAGTAAAGAGGTTAAAATATGAAGAAAGTGTTTGTATTACTGATGTGTATTGTTCTTACAGGTTGTTCAACTCAGAATTTATCTGAAGAAATCCCATCTATGAAATTTTCTGAAAAAACTGTTATTGATCAGTTTGATACAAAAGAATATATAGAAAGGATTAATCCTATTGTCTCATCAGATAATTATATTAGATTAGACAGTATTTTTCTTGATGAAGATAATCAAGTGACTGTTGTTGTGACTGATTTGGTTGTTGAGAATATACTTAACACATTTAATGAGTATGCTAAAGACCATACAACTTATGAAGTAATCAATTTTTTCGACTTGCATATAAAGAGTTTATCGACATTGGATATTGATATAATGATTCATAAAATTGTTGATAAGATTGAGTCGGACTATGCTCTTTTATTACCAATAGTAGATCAACCAGAGTTTAAACATATAACAAAAGACTATAATAATCGTTTAACAACTACATACTTGAATAACATTGATTTATCTCCAGAAGTACTTGCTATATACCCAGAGATTGAAATCTTTATAAGTGAGTTAAATGACATTATAAATGGTGGTTATCAAATTAGGAAATTTGATGATAAGTATTATATATTTCCAGATTATGCATCTGTTCTAGTTAGATATGATGATTACTACAGTGAGGAAACTTATGATGTAACAAGTATACTTGTTAGCAACAGCCGTAACATTGTTAAGGCTGGGGAACAGATACTAATGGATAATGATGGTATTGCTTATCAAATAAATCAGATAGAAGGTTTTCTAAAAAATTACCCTAGTTCTGTTTACTATGATATGTTAAGAGGTATCTATCAAGAGTATTTTGTTACTTTGATAAAAAATCCAGACAATACAGAAATGTTATCTTCAAGGTTAAGATATAATCCAAATGTCATCAATGATTTTAGAGAAATTGTTGATCGATATTCAAATACACAACTTTCAAGATTATTAAATCAACTGGTTGAGGACATTGATGCAAATGGTACTTATTACAGTGATGAATTCGTTGATGAGGTAATCAGTAAAATTATGTCAAGTTATTAGAAGGAGTAGAGTGTGCATAGAAGTTTTAAAGACAATCAGAGAGTAATAACATCATCAGGGAAGTCCTTAAATATTGTCAAATTTCTAGGTTCAGGTGGACAGGGTGAAGTTTATGAAGTGAATTATGAGGGCAGGAGATTAGCCTTAAAGTGGTACTTTATTCAAACTGGCACACAGAAGCAAAAAACAATGATTGAAAGACTGGTCAAATTAGGTAAACCTGATGAAAGATTTCTTTGGCCTGTAGATGTTCTTACGGTACATAAAAAGAAAAGTTTTGGATATTTAATGCCATTGAGACCCTTTCAGTTTAGCAACATTGTTGATTTGATGAAAAGAAGAGTGGAACCTAGTTTTGACTCTGTTATAACCGCTTGTATTCAGTTAGCAGACAGTTTTTATAAATTACATCAAAAGGATTTGTGCTATAGGGACATTTCTTTTGGTAACTTCTTTTTTCATGCAAGAACTGGCGATATTCTAATTTGTGACAATGATAATGTTACACCAACGAGTATAGATCACTCAGGTGTATTAGGAACACCAAGATTTATGGCACCAGAGGTAGTTTTAGGCAAATCTAAACCTAACATGAGTTCTGATTTGTTTTCATTAAGTGTACTGATATTTTATATGTTAATGATGCATCATCCATTAGAAGGAAAATTGGAAAAAAGCATTAAGTGTTTTGATTTACCAGCGATGACAAAATTGTATGGAGAGAGACCTGTTTTTATCTTTGACCCAATTAATTCAACTAATCGTCCGGTACCTGGGTATCATGATAATGCTATTGCATTTTGGCCTATATATACAGAGCGTATTCGCGAGTTATTTGTACATACATTTACAAAAGGTTCACGAATACCAAACCAAAGAATATCAGAAAAGGTGTGGAGAGAAGTACTTATAGAATTAAAGAATTCTATTACTGTATGCGAATGTGGTATGGAAAACTTTTACGATATTCAAAAGTTAAAGCAGAATCAACATAATAGATGCTGGCATTGTAATCGTATATTGTATCCTGCATCGAGGCTTAAGATTAACAATGAAGTAATAATTTTAAACTTGAATACGAAATTATATGGACATCATTTAATGGCACAAGAGAAGTATAGGTTTAAAAAAATATTGGCTGAAGTTGTGCCGCATCCATTAATACCAGAAAGGACAGGTTTAAAAAATCTTTCTAGAGTGCCATGGAAAGTTAGAACTAAACTTGGTAAGTCTTTAAGCATAGATTTTGGGAAAAGTTTCACCATAGAGGATGGTACATCAATTGACTTTGGTGAAGTGACAGGTATGATTCGAAAGGGGTAAAATATGAAAATGAGACCAGGTGGTGAATTAGCAACGAGACCACTAGAGTTTATTTGGTTAGCAGATTGTTCTATTTCAATGAGAAATAGTGGAAAGATAGAAGCTCTTAATGAAGCAATAAAAAAATCGATACCACATATGAGAGAAGTTGCTTATGAGAATCCTAATGCTCAAGTTTATATAAGAGCGATTAAGTTTTCATCGGGCGCTGAGTGGCATATTGCTGAAAGAACACCTGTCGAGGAGTTTGAATGGGAAGACCTTGAGGTTGCTGGTGTAACTGATCTAGGTGCTGCTCTTCAATTACTAAAAGGTGCACTTAAAGTTTCTGAAATGAGTGATAGGGCTTTACCTCCAGTAATAGTTTTGATTTCTGATGGACAACCAACGGATGAGTACAAGCAAGCACTTGCATCATTGATGGAAGAACCATGGGCTGTAAAAGCAGTAAAAATTGCTATCGCTATCGGTAGAGCTGCTAATAAACGTGTACTAAAGGAATTCTGTGGAGAGCAGGGGATAGAAGTACTTTCTGCTGATAATGCAGAGACTTTGGTTGAATATATAAAATGGGTAAGTACTGTTGTTCTACAAGCAGCATCTTCGCCAGCTAGCCAAGCGAGTGATGGTCAGACAATGGGTATCAATGTATCGATTCCGGTTATTGATGAGGATTTTGATGATATTGAAACAATTTCAATAGAGGATGTGTGGTAATGTTTATAAAAAACAAGCAATGGATGAATACCTATGAAACTGTTATAGGCAAAACACATATGAAATTAGAAATACCCAATCAAGATGCAGTTTTAAGTGAAATTATTGATGATAATATTATGCTTTCTGTTGTTGCTGATGGACATGGTTCTAGTAAATGTACAAGAAGTCATTTAGGGGCCAAGTTTGCTGTCGAATCAGCTATTGAAACTTTTAAATCTATTAAAGGTGATTTGATAAAAGATGACACATTGAATACAAAAGTACTAGGACGTTATTATACGAAACGTCTTATAAAAAATTGGCGACAAAAGATTGATGCTGACTTAGAACATTCACCAATTGTATTAGAGGATTTGAACTTATCTTCTAAAGAACTTAAGAGTATAAAAAAGAATCCTTATATAAGCTATGGTACAACATTAATTATGGTGTTATTCATAAAAGAATTTATTGTTTGTTATCAACTTGGTGATGGTGATATCTTGTTTGTATCTAAGAGCAATAAAGTATCAAAGCCGATAAAAAGAGATAAACGTCATATAGCCAATGATACATCTAGTTTGTGTTTGAATAAACCAGAAAAGGAATTTAAAATCAAAGTTTTTAGAGATATAAATAAATTGCTTCAAATGATAATACTATCAACTGATGGATATTCTAATTCATTTTCATCAGAAGAAGGTTTCTTTAAAGTGGGTTCAGATATCTACGATATGATTAAGGATGACGGATTTAATATTATCGATGAGAATCTTAAGGAGTGGTTAGAGGAAACGTCATATCAAGGCAGCGGAGATGATACTTCTGTGAGTATTATTACAAGAATTGAAGAGGAACTTCAAGAAGTATTAAGTTAAGGAGTAATATGTACGATTATCATTTACACTCTCATTTTTCTGGTGATTGCAATGAGCAAATGGAAACAACCATCAGAGAGGCTATTCAAATGGGAGGAAAACAACTTTGTTTTACTGATCATTTAGATTATGATTATCCGACAACTGAGGTACAGTTTGAGTTTAATTCTAAAGCTTTTAGTGAAACTTTTGAGTTATTAAAAGAAAAATATCAAGATCAAATCCTTTTACAAAAAGGCATAGAAATAGGACTTCAGGCTCATATTATTGATGAGTGTTTAGCATTTAATGCTGCATTTAATCCTGAGTTCGTTTTATGTTCATTTCATGTTGCTGACAGGAAAGACTTATACAATGGTGATTACTATCGGGACAAGACGCCCGAGCAAGCATGGGATACTTATTTTGAAGAAATGCATGAAACCTTGAAGCTATTTAAAGACTATTCTGTTGTCGGTCATTTAGATATTCCTAAAAGATACGATGATAAGGTAAAAGCAGTTCCATTTGAGTACTATAAAAATAGAGTGGAAGATGTTTTGAAAACAATAATTGAAGATGAGCGTGGTATCGAAATCAATATGTCTGGTTTAAGATCAGACTTAAAAGAAACATTACCAAGTCGTGAAATCATTGAACTTTATTATAGTCTTGGTGGTAAATACATTACAATAGGATCTGATGCTCACAATTCTAAAGACATTTATTCTCATTTCTTTGATGTTCTTGAGACCATGAAGGAGATTGGATTTAACGATTTTACAGTTTACAATAATAGAATACCTAAACAGATTTCTATAGAAAGAACTCTAGCTAATCGCTAGAGTTCTTGGTCATTTAAGGTCTTAACTTTTGGATCTAGTTCGTAAATTACATCTTTTCTTTCAACGATGATTCTAACATGATCAGCTTCACTGAGTCGACTCAGAAGCTCGTGAGTTGGATTGATGGCGTAACCATGTCCAACACTACAAAGCATGGTATAATCTCCATTGGTATCACCATAAGCATAACTGTTTTTCAAATCGATATCGTATTTTTTTGTTAGATCAGAAATTGCGACTTTTTTACTTTCAGCGTCCCACATTCGTATGATTTCACCTGTGAAATTACCTTCATCATTCGTTAAGTATTTTGTACCAATACATTCAGTTGCATTGTATTTTTCCGCCATAGCTTCTACAAGATAGTCAGGACTTCCTGATATAAAGAAGACATGATGTCCTTGTTCCTGATGGTATTTGATGCGGTCGCGTGTAAATTTATATACTGCATCCCATTTTAGGTTGATAACTTGCTTAGTGATAAAGGCAGTGTCGTTCTTATTTAAATCTTTAATTGCCTCGATATATATTTCTGCAAGTTCTTCCATGTAGTCTTCATAGTTACCACGTCTCTTTTTCCACTTATTATAAGTTTTCTCTACATGGCCATACCACATAACTGGATCTAATACTTCATATTTAAGTAGTTTTTTAAAATGCTCAATCATCAATGAATCTCTATATAATGTACCATCTATATCAAAAAATGCACCTATTTTCATAATGGCTCCTTTCCGTTTAAAAAGCTTTAAAATTGGTATATATATAATACCACAAAAAAGCTAGGAGGTGGGATTATGTCTGTTATTTTAGTGATTATTATGAGTTTGATAATCTACATTGTATTAGAGAACAATAGAATTCAAATTCTTTTTGAGCAATTACGACTAATGGATAGAGATCTTGAGAGAAAAATTATTCCATTTGTTCCTGAGAATCATCAAGTTGATGTCTTTACCATTCAAGAGATACGAAATATGATAAGAAAAGAATTTGTAAGTAAACATCTCATTGATGAGTTTAGAGTTTATAAAGAGGATATGTATAAGGTGCATGTCATGTTAAGAAGAGGACTTGCGGTTCAGGGACTTGAATTGGTTACAACAAATCATCGACTTCAATTGATTGAAACGTCCATGGCTTATAGCAATATTGAATTTTCAAAAAAATAATTTACCCAAATTGTTTAGAAGTAATAGTCATGGGTATATAAATAATGAATATTAAAGCCTAGGAGCTATTGCCCTATAGGGTTTAATATAGATAGTAGTTACGCAGGACGTATGAGTGGGTTTGTTAACCTACAAGATAGTTTTAAAATGTTACAAAAAAAGTGAACTTTTAGGGCCACGAATTGGACAGTTGTGTCAGGAGGGATGACCATAGAAGAGATAAGAATAATAAAAAGTGAATATGAAAATTTTAATCGTGCTGATGACTACTGATGATGGATTATTTGACTTATACTCGAATAATCCATTTCATTTTTTTGTTTTAATGTTATAATTTTTCTAGGTTATCTAAATATAGAAAGGAGTTATGATGTTAAATAAATTCGCGTCTTATTACAGGCCACATATGAAAATTTTTATTATTGATTTATTATGTGCAATGGTAGTAGCTACCGTAGACTTAATTTTTCCGGCGTTATCAGGTATATATGTCGATGACTTAATACCAAACAAGAACACTCATATGATGTTGATACTTGCAGCTGTTATACTTGGAATGTACACAATTAGAGTTGGGTGTAATTTTTATATAAATTATTGGGGCCATGTTATGGGCTCTAGAATTCAATATGATATGAGAAAAGAGCTGTTCTCTCATTTACAGAGTTTACCATTTAAATTCTTTGATGATAATAAAACAGGAAAAATCATGAATCATATGACTTCGGATTTGGCAGAAGTTTCAGAATTGGCACATCATGGTCCTGAAGATCTCTTCTTATCCACTTTAATGTTGGTAGGAAGTTTTATATTACTATATATGAAAAACGTCGCGTTAGCCAGTATTTTGATGTTTTGCGTATTACTTCTGTTACTTTTCACCTTATCAAGAAGAAGAAAAGTGACTGAGGCATTTAGAGATACAAGAAGGAAACAAGCTGAAATCAACTCACAAATAGAAAATAGTATTTCAGGTATTCGCTTAACGCAATCATTTTCAAATGAAGAATATGAGTCAGATAAGTTTGACGTTGCCAATGTACAATACAGAGATTCTGTAAAAAGAGCTTTTAAGCAAATGGGGATTTATTCAACTGGAACTCATTTTTTAGCAGACCTTTTAGGAGTTGTTATTATTGTTATTGGAGGTTTGTTTGTAGCCTATAATAAAATGTCTATGGGTGAACTTGTGACATTTTTACTCTATACATCTATTTTTATTAGACCAGTAAGAAGACTGATCGATTTTACACAACAGCTTCAAAGAGGAATGACTGGTTTTGAAAGGGTATTTGGTATTTTGAATATTGATCCAGATATCAAGGATTCAGAGAATGCGACGCCTTTAAAAAATGTCAAAGGGTGTATTGAACTTGAAAATGTAACATTTTCATATGAAGATGAACACCTATCAGTTTTAAAGGATTTTAGCTTATCAATAAAGGAAAAAACAACTCTAGCACTTGTTGGACCATCGGGTGTTGGCAAAACAACAATTTCACAAATTATTCCTAGATTTTATGATGTAAATCAAGGAGATATTAAGATTGATGGTCAATCTGTTAGAGATGTTACACTGAGCTCTTTAAGAAAGAATATAGGTATTGTGCAACAAGACGTATTTTTATTTTATGGTACAATCAGGGACAATATACTTTATGGAAACCCAGAAGCAAATGAGCAGATGATTATAGAGGCTGCAAAAGCTGCGAATATACATGAGTTTATTATGTCATTACCTGAGGGATATGAAGCCATGATAGGTGAAAGAGGTGTAAAATTATCAGGTGGTCAAAAGCAACGTCTTGCAATAGCAAGAGTTTTCTTAAAAAACCCACCTATTTTAATATTAGATGAAGCGACATCTTCGCTGGATAATGCAACTGAGTTAGCTATTCAAGCATCGATTGAGAGACTTGCAAAAGACCGGACAACTGTGATTATAGCCCATAGACTGTCTACAATAAAAAACGCAGATGAAATCATAGTGTTGTCAGATGAAGGTATTGTTGAACGTGGTAATCATGATGCATTAATTGGTGAAAATGGGGTATATAGCGAATTATATCATGCACAATTTAAAGGATTCATTCCAGACAAAATTAGTAAGGAAATAGTATGAAACATATATTAGTGATTGACGATGAAAAAAACATAAGAGACTTAATTGAGAAATATCTTGTAGCATCAAATTATCAGGTAACAACTTATGGAGATGCAAAATACTTGGTTGAGGAAGTAAAGAGACTTCAACCAGATTTAATTGTATTAGATATTATGATGCCTAGGAGTAATGGATTAGAAGTATGTAAGGAAATTAGAAAATTTTCTGAAATCCCTATTATATTTGTATCCGCAAAAGATGAAGAGTTCGATAGAATTATCGGCTTAGAACTGGGTGCAGATGACTATCTAAGTAAGCCTTTTAGTCCAAGAGAATTGGTTGTTCGGATAAAAAATATTTTTAGAAGACTTGATAAACACATAAAAACACAGAGTGTTAAAGTCAATGATTGCATGATTGATAAGGAAAGACGTACAATTGAAATCAATCAGCAGGTTATGAAAACAACTCAAAAAGAGTATGAGATGATGGTTTATATGTGTGAAAATATCAATCGATCATTATCTAGAGATCAAATAATTGAGGACGTATGGGGTTATGACTTTGACGGTGACTCGAGGGTCATCGATGATATTGTAAAAAGATTGAGAAAGAAACTAACATCTCTTGATTCAACATTAACCATTGAAACAGTTTGGGGGTTTGGATATAAAATTGAAGCGTAAAAAACAAATAAACAAACGTATTATGATGAGCGTTGTACTTGTTTTAGTGGTCACTTACTTAATGTCAATTGTCGTTTATGGTTTTGTTTCAAGGCAATATATTGTTAAGCAAACGAGAAATGAACTTTATGATATTGCAGAATCTGTCGAAGAGAGTATGGCAAAACTTTTAGAGCGAAATTCTGAAACTAGGAGTGTAAGTAGGAGCCTAAAGCTCATACAGGAACTTGAATTATTCAATCAAGTATTGGGAACGAAGGCAGTTATACTCAATGAGGATTCTGAAATTGTCTATCCGCGTGATGGTTGGAATCAGGAACGGTTGAAAAATTTAATTAATACAGCCAAGTTAGACAATGAAAGCCAAGTTGTGATTAAGCATACCATTACAACTGATGGAATTCCATTTGATTCAATTGTATTGTACAAGAGATTTGAAGATGTAAGAGTTTTTAGGGCGTTAGGAATAAGATCTTTATTAATTAGTTTTGTAGCAGGTTCTCTGTTTGCTTTAGTTATTGGACTCTATCAGAGTCAAAAAATCTATAAACCTATAAGAGAACTGAAGATGACTATGCAATCTTATATGAAAAATAAGACGGAAGTACAGGTCAATTATTCGAATGATGAAATTGAAGAACTTTCTTTGATTTTTAAACAGTTAACAGATAAAATAAATAATTTGGATATGCGTCAGAAGCAGTTTTTCCAGAACTCGTCTCATGAATTGAAAACCCCTTTAATGTCTATACAAGGATATGTGGAAGCCATTAAAGATGGTATAGTATCCGGAGACGAACAAGAAAAAAGTTTAGATATCATTATTTCAGAAACTCAACGACTGAAAAATATTGTGGATGATGTAATTTATCTTAGTAAAGTAGATTCGCTTGAAGAAAACTTTATGATGAATACACATAACTTATTTGAGTTAATCTCTGATGCAAAGAAAGTTGTGATGCCACTGTTGGTTGCATCGGACTTAGAGCTTGAAATTAATTGTGATAAGTCAATTGAGTTCAATTGTGATTATGATAAAATAAAGCGAGTTTTTATCAATTTGATTAGCAATGGTTCAAGATATGCGAAAACAAAAATCGTTGTTAATGCAACACTTCAGCAGTTTTTATTAGTTGTCGATGTTATCGATGATGGTGAAGGATTTGAGTATGGTCAGGAAGCAACAGTATTTGACCGCTTTTATAAAGGTAAACAAGGTGGATCAGGTATAGGTTTAGCCTTGACAAAAGAAATCGTTGAAAAGCATGGTGGTCATATAAAGGCGATTAACCATTTGAACTATGGTGCCGTTTTTAATATGGAATTTCCAATAACATAAGACTAAGAAACAGTTAAATCTGTTTCTTTTTATTTTTCTGGGGTAGATTTATTGTGAGTTCTTAACAAAAAAAGCGAACGATTATTTGTAGCATTTGAATATTATATACAAATACTTCATGATGAATATGAGGTGTACAATGAAATTATTTAAAGGTAACATTATTTTTACAAAAGAAAAACAAGAATTCAGTATTATAAATGATGGATATATTCTATCAAGTGAGGGTAAAATTGTTGAAGTTGGTCCTAGATTGAATGAAAAATACCCTAATGTTGAGATCGTAGATTATTCAAATCGATTATTAATACCGAGTTTTGTGGATTTGCATTTTCATGCAGTCCAATATGGCAACTTAGGAATTGGCCTTGATGAGGAACTCTTAGATTGGCTGAATGACTATACTTTTAAAGAAGAGGCGAAATTTGAGGATATATCTTATGCAAAGGGTATATTTGAAAGAGCTTTGAATCATATTATTGCTTGTGGTACAACAAGGATAGTATTTTTTAGTTCTATTCATCAAGAAGCGACAGAATTACTAATGAAATTATGTAAAGAAAAAGGTATTGCTGCTTTTGTTGGTAAAGTCAACATGGATAGAAATGCTCCAGATACTTTATTAGAAGAAAGCAATCATTCATATGAGATTACAAGTTATTTACTTGAAAATGATTATGAAGATGTAAAATCAATTATTACGCCAAGATTTGTTCCTTCTTGTACAGAAGATTTAATGTCAAGACTTGGGGAGTTAGCTTCAAAAGGATATCCCGTGCAAACACATATTTCAGAAAATGAAAGTGAAATTGAATGGGTCAAGTCATTACATCCTGAAGCAAAAAATTATTTGGATGTTTATGATAAAGCTGGGCTAATTACTGATAAAACAATTTTGGCTCATTGTGTATTTTGTAGCAAAGAGGAAAGAAAAGTAATTCATGATAAAAGAGCTTTTGTCGCTCATTGTCCAGCAGCTAATTTTAATTTAACCAGTGGTATAATGAATGCTAAATTGTATTTGGATGAGGATATAAAAATTGGTTTGGGAACTGATGTTGGTGCTGGTCATACCCCATCTATCAGACAGGTATTAGTGGAAGCAATAAAGATGTCAAAAGTTAATCATATGATGAATAAAACAATGCCTGTATTGACATTAAGTGAAGCCTTTTATATGGCAACTAAGGGTGGCGGCGAGTACTTTGGTAAGGTTGGTAGCTTTGAATCGGGTTATGATTTAGATATGCTAGTAATAAAACCAGATGAGTTATCTATCACGAGAAAGATTGATTCACTTATGCAACTTCAAAGATTTCTATACTCAGGAGAAAATAAGATGATTTCTGAAGTTTATTGCAAAGGCAAAAGATTAAACGCTTATTAAAAAATAGAATATTTTCTGAAATAATTAACAGTTACACATATACTCAAGATGTAGCTGTTTTTTTGTATATAATGTAAATGTATTGTATACTTAGAAAGATAGCAAAAAAGTTTAAGGAGTAGAAAATGAAAAAGTCAATCAGCTTAGTATTAGTAACTATATTGGCAACAGCAGTAATCACTTCAGCATTTTCTGTGTTTATTTTGTTTCCAATGATGACAACAGAACCTATTGTAGAAGATAGTAGCACTTCGGTGGATGCAGAAAATCTGTCTGAACCAGCAGAAACAAACGATGAGAATGTAGTAAAAGTGAGTAAAGATGATTATGATTATTTGGTTTCACTATATGATAAATATAAAAAAGCAGAAGCTTTAGAGCAGTATATAAAGGAAAATTATTATCAAGATGTTTCTGACGTGGATTTTATGTCAGAAATGTTGAAAGGGATGTTTAGAGCATTAGATGATCCGTATTCAGTATATTTTACACCAAAGGAATACAAAGATTATAATGACTCTGCTAGAGGCGAATATGATGGTATTGGTGTGGTTGTTTCACCAGGAGAAGACGGTTATATAACAGTAGTATCTCCATTCAAGGGTTCTCCAGGATTTGAAGCAGGATTAAAACCAAATGATAAGATCTTACAAGTTGACGGAATTGATTACTCATCAGAGGAACTTGAAGAAGCCGTTAGTAATATCAGAGGACCCGCTGGCACAATAGTAACTTTAACAGTCAGAAGAGAACTTGAGACATTTGATGTAGAGGTTGAAAGACGTAAAATTATTCTTGAAGCTGTACATTCTGAAGTGTTAGACAATAATATTGGATATGTTCAAATGACTTCATTTGATATAGACGTAGCTGCTGAATTAGAAGAACATCTAAAGACTCTAGAAGATCAAAATATCGAAGGTCTGATTCTAGATTTAAGATACAATGGCGGTGGTTATTTAAATCAGTGTTTAAAAGTAACCGATATGTTAATTGGTGAAGGTGTTATTGTAAAGACAAAAGATAACGAAGGTAACGTTGATATTGATTATTCTGATGCTGATAAAATTGATTATCCATTAATTGTCATCGTTAATGAAGGAAGTGCAAGTGCTTCTGAAATATTAACAGGTGCTGTTAAAGATAATGACGAAGGAACGATTATTGGTACAACAACTTTTGGTAAAGGATTGGTTCAAACGATGTTGCCATTGATTGCCTTTGATGAATCTGGTTTCAAATTAACAATTGAACAATACTTTACACCAGATGACTATTATATTAATGAAATTGGTATAGAGCCAGATGTTTTTATTGAAGATGATGTTGAAACTGAAGATGATGAACAACTGAATAAAGCTATCGAATTAATGATGGAGCAAATAAATTAGGATTGTCGAAAGACAATCCTTTTTAAATAAATACTTGATAAGTAATAATAACACCTAAAGCAAGAAGTATTTGTATGAAATATTGAACGTTGATAACTTGCTTAGGTTTTTTATTAAAGAGATTATTCATAAATAAACCAATACCAATACAGATTAATAGAATCCATGCAACGCGATTTGCATTTAGCATATATTCGGGTCTGAAAGTTCTAGAAAACTCCCCTAAAAAGAAATTTATTCCTTTGTTATTATCTCTAAAAGCATTCATCAAATAAGAGTAGCTTATCAGGATGATAACCCATGTAAGTATTGGAGATACTCTTATAATTTTTTCGAGAGTTGACATACTAAAAAAATCAGAATAGTGTTGATCAGTATCTAAGATAGAAACATAATCATTCATTTCCACTTGTTTTCTAATAGATTCACTTTGCTTTGCAAAAATATATTTTAGTAATAAACTAATTTGTGAGTTTTTTATGTTTACAAAGGATCCACGTAACTCATATCTATACGTATGATCCGGATCAGGACTACATTCTATAACTTTTGTTTTAAGTTTTAAGATTTTTTCTCCTACATCAAGTAAGAGTGTAATCTCCGATTCGGCAGGAATCTTCTTGTTAATATAACCTCTAATACCATTAGCACTTAAGTCTTTAGATAATAAGTCGTGTTCAGTCTTATTATAAAGCAGCTTCATATTCTTGATTAATGGCAATCTAAAATAATTTCTTCTTTGAATAGCTTTGAAAGTTCCATTCTTTTGAATGGTTACGGTCGTTATATTTCCATCTCTCATTCGATCTACAATTCTACATCTACAAGAAAAAATATCATATTTATCTACTGTAGGGTACTTATGAACTGTAATCAGATTAAAACCATCTCCAATTCTTAATGGATATGTTTTACCTTTTAGAACTGGAGAAAATAATTTGAGTTCTGACTCACTTGTCATATCTTCTACAATAGTCTTCAATTTGATCATATTGTTATTTTTATCGAGAAGTTCCATCTCTACTAAGGATCCTACTTTGAGGTTATTAAAACTAAAGTTCATATATACTCCTAATCTGATAATATTTCTTCGTAAAGTGCTGTACCCATGACAACACCATAGAGTTCTTTTGCTTTAATTTTATTAAGGTCGTCTTTGTTGATACCACCAGATAAAATAATATTACCTTTATGGATATTAATGATTTCTTCAACTAATGACATATTTACACCTGACTGAGTACCGTCTCTAGATATATCTGTTATAATGATTTGCTCTACGTGGATTAGAGATAGAGTATTTAGGAAATCCTCTAGTTTAGTGGATGAATTTTCTTCCCAACCTTCGATATAAACATAGTCTTTGTATACGTCAGCTGCTACAACAATTTGACCAGGAAATGATTCTATAAGTTGAATTAGAAGTTCTTGATCCTTTATTGCAGAGGTACCGAGTACTATATAATCAATGTTCAGATTAATTATCTTCTTAGCGGTTTCATAATCTCTGATACCACCTCCAAAATAAATTGGTTTAAGGGTAGTTTTACGCATCTGAGTGAGTAAATCAAACATATTTGTTTCGCCTGAAAACACACCATCTAAATCAGTTATTTGAATTGCGTCGATGGATGAATCATTAATTCTTCTACAGATTTCAGTCGGTGAAGCATCATGTACTTCAGAAATTTTCGAATTATCACTAGTCAAATGTACACAGGATTGATTCTTTATGTCTAGTCCAGCTATTATTTTCATTATATAATCCTTTCTATACTATAATTATACTCTATATTTCAAATTTCTATCAAATATTTTTAAAATTCCATAATTTGACATCCGTTAAATTTAGATGTAAAATATTTACAGGAGGTAACAATATGAATACAGTTCAATTAATAGGTAGGCTCACTTCGGATCCTTTGATTACAGAATTAGAGTCAGAACATGTTGTGGCAAAGTTCAATATTGCTGTTGAGAGAGTTATGTCTACTGAAAGGCGAGAGAAACTTATTGAGGAAGGAAAACCAGTAGCCAATTTCCCTAGGATACAGGCTTGGGGGAAACAGGCGAGACTTGTGTCAGAGTACTTATCTAAAGGAAAGATGGTAGGTGTTGTAGGTGAATTACAAACAGATGTGTATGAAAATAGTGATGGAGAAGCAAGATACGCAACTGTTGTAAATGCAAATCAAATCAAGTTTCTGTAAGTATGGACCCATTGGGTCCATGTTTATTTTGAATTATATTTCGAATTGGTTAAATTTATATGGACTCTTTGAAAATGACTTTTATATATGACATTTATTTGCTATAATAAAAATAGTTTAGAATAATAAAGAGGGATGTGTACACGGTTGAAAACTAGAATAAGCGGTATAAGAGGTTATCTTACTAGATTAGAGTACTCATATGATTCGATGTCAAAACATCAGTTTGACAGCGAATTAGATGAAGTGGTTAAGCTTATAGATATATTAAAAGATGAAGCCTCAAGATATTATAAAGAAAAAAGCTTTGATCAATATAGCATTACTGAGAATGATGAAAATGATGCTGATCGAGGCGTAATATATACAGTTATAAATTCTATTCCATTTTTAGTTAAAGAAGTGGATACAGATGATATATATGAAGACAATTATTTGGTATCTTTTTGCGAAGAACGTACTAGAGAGTTAATGAAAGCAAAAGCAATTAATACACATAATGATTTTTGGAAGCAGCATCAGACAGTTGCAGGCAATGTTTATGGTTCTGTACCAAGTGAACTTCTCAGAAAAGAGAATGTAGAAACTTTACAAGAGTACGACTGGATTGATGTAGAAGTAGATATTATTGATTTTAAAGCAAGTGGATACAATAAGGATAGAGTCCTTAAGTATGTATCAGAAAACTTTAGATCATACATTATCGTAGATGAGATTAGGACCAATTCATTGTTGGTGCTAAGATACAATGAAGCTTAAAGACGGTCGTAGGGCTGTCTTTTGTATTGTGGGTGTATATGAAAATAACTTATGAAGTAAAAAGTGAAAAAAAACTAATTAATGCTTTGCGAGAAGACATGGATTTGTCGAGTCGTATAATCAGGAAATTAAAACGAGAAAAAAAAGTATCTGTTAACAACATTGTAATTTCCTTTAATGCTAATTTGAGAGTTGGAGACATGATTGTTGCTAACTTACCAAAGGAAGAAAATATTTTTAATCCAGAGGATATTTCAATAGATGTAAGGTACTCGGACGAGCATTTTCTTGTGATAAATAAACAGCCATTTTTAGTGGTTCATCCAACAAAAGGTCATCCTTTTGGAACGATAGCAAATGGTCTTGCAAAGTATATGTTGGATCAAGGTGATGAGTATAAAATAAGATTTGCCAATCGATTGGATAGAGATACTTCGGGTTTGATGATTGTTTGTAAGTCTGGATTTGGTCATAAAATAATTTCTGATCAAATGATAAGTAATACTATTGTTAAAGAATATGATGCAATTGTTTCCGGAGTTGTGACAAATGATGAGGATACTATTAATGAGCCGATTGGTAGAGCTTATGAGGATAGTGTTCACAGAATTGTTAGAGAAGATGGTGCAGCTTGTATTACCCATTATAAAGTTCTAAAACGTTTTTCTGATCGTACATGGTTAAGAATTCGTATTGAAACAGGAAGAACACATCAAATAAGGGTGCATATGAAACATCTGGGTCATAGTATCATGGGAGATGAGTTGTATGGTGGTAATCATGACGAAATCAGCAGGCAAGCACTCCATGCATGTCATGTTGTTTTTAAGGATATAAATGGTCAGATTGTTGATGTACAGGCAGAGATGCCTGAGGATATGAAAAAACTAATGGAGTAGCTAATGAGATATATTAAAGACATAATGTTAGAGAAAGCAATACTACATATAATAGATTCATATGCTGATGAAGCTATTTTAACAGAAAAGGTATTGTCAATTAATGAAGAGGTTGAGGAGTTTGTTAGAAAACATGTGTTGAGATCTCTAAACGACGACGAAACTTTCTCGTGTAGATTTTTTTCAGAGACCGTTACTTGTGCGAAAGCAGTACATACTGTTATTGAAGATAATGAGAAGTTTGTTGAAATCAGTAAGGAATTAACTGAGCATATGTTTCAATCAATTAAACACAGTGATATTCCTGCTGGAGATATGCTTTATGTTCAATACATTGCAGATGAGCAAAGATGCTTCGGTATTTTAAAATTAGATTATCAAATGTCATATATGCACAGTATTGCATTTGAAGATGAATCCTTATGTATCAACTTAATATCTCAAGAAGTGGGATTGCCTAATCTAGGTCAACGATTAAAAAAGTGTGCTTTTTTCACAAAAGCTCCAGAGAATCAAATTGAAATGATTGTATTAGATAAAAAGCAAAAAATAGAATCCGGTAATGAAAATTACTTTATTGAAGACTTTCTAGAAGCTGTACGTGTAACTGATGATACAGATAGGACAAGAAGATTTAAGGCAACTGTGGAAAAATGGACGCAAAAGAACTTAGCTGATCAAATCGAAGCAGCTGATACAGTTCGAACAGTTGTGAATGAAACTTTGCTTTCAGAAGATAAAGTTTCGGTAGATGAAATAGCCAGTCAAATGTTCGAGGATGTACCTGAGATAAAAGAGAGTTTTAAAGAAGCAGTAGCGGATGCTGGCTATCGAGAAGGTTCTGAATTTGGTATTGATAAAACTTGGGTAGAAAAGAAAATGAAATCAAAACAAATCAAAACGGATACTGGTGTCGTTATTCGTGGAGAGTTTGATTTCTTTAAGGATTCACAAAAATTTGTAGTGAGAAAAAATGGTGATGGTACCGTTGATTATGTTATAAAGAATGTAAGAAATGTGACTGAACGATAGTTAGACTTTATTTTTTACTCAAAAAGAGTTATAATGTTAATAAGCCTAGGATGTACGTTGTCATTTGAAATTCAACCACTGAATTTAGAATGGAATTTCGGGTCTTGATATTGAAGATATGCCAACTTTGGACTTCAGATATATTGAGTAGATCATCCACCTGCTGAGGTGTGGTGTGAAATTTTACCTGCCGACGGCATCTCGGGTAAATTTGTTCTTATTTTATAAGGACATTTTTTTTGAATATTTTTTAGGAGGTACAGATGATTCAACTTGAGAATATCTCTGTTGATAAAACTTTAAAAGAACCACTTTATCAACAAATAGTTAATAATATTAAAGCTTTGATTCATAGTGGTGACATAGAGGTTGAAGATAAACTACCTCCTATTAGGGCGCTTTCAAAACATCTAGGTGTCAACAATGTGACAGTTGTGACAGCTTATCAAATGTTATCAGATGAGCAAATTACCTACAAAATAAGAGGAAGTGGCTCCTATATTGCACCAAAATCTGATGAACTTCTGGCGCAAATATCTGAGTTTGATAATGCTGAAAATCAAGTCTATCAGATGAAAGATAATCAAATGATATTGAGTCAGGAAACAATTAATTTTGCGACGGCAACTCCGAAGTCGAATTTATTTCCTGTTACAGATTTCAAAAAATCGATTAACTATGTTTTAGATAGAGATTTAGGGGAAGCTTTTGGTTACCAAGAGGCCAAAGGATATTATAGTTTAAGAGATTCTATTGCAACATATCTAGGTCATCAGAACATTCAAACATCAGCAGATAATCTACAGATTATTTCTGGTGCTCAACAGGGACTAGATATTGTATCAAAAGCTGTGTTGAACTACAATGATGTGGTACTTGTAGAGGCGCCTACTTATTCAGGTGCAATAGCATCATTTAGATCTAGAGGGGTGAAGATTGTTCAAATTCCAATGCTAGTTGATGGTGTAAACATGGTCAAACTAGAGGAGATAGTTAAACGGTATCAACCAAAAATGATGTATACAATGATTAATTGTCAAAATCCTACGGGTTTTTCGTATACTCATAAGAAAAAAGAACTACTTTTAAAATTAGCAAGTGACTATAATATGTACATCTTAGAGGATGATTATGTGAGCGAATTAATCTATTCAAAGCAAAAGTCACTGTCATTGAAGTCGTTAGATGTTAATGATCGAGTGATTTATATTAAGTCGTTTTCAAAAATATTGATGCCCGGATTAAGACTTGGTTTTATGATTGTACCAGACGCCTTAAATCAAACTGTATTGAATGCTAAGCAGGCAACTGATATTTCTACTTCCGGTTTAATTCAAAAGGCATTTGATGTATATTTGAGAAATGGCCAGTGGGAAAAGCAGTTGTTAAATATGAAAAGAATTTATCAAAGAAAATTTGATAAAATGGTTGAAGCTTTAAACACTTATTTACCTAGGAGCGTTCACTATTACGTACCTAAGGGTGGAATATTATTTTGGTTAGAATTGCCGAAGGGAAGAGATAGTAGAGAGTTTTTTGAAAAGTACAAGCAAAAGGATGTTGCTTTTGTACCGGGTGATATGTTTTACTATACTGACAGAAAGAGCAATGCAATTCGTTTGAGTATTGCTGCAGTATCAGAAGAAGATATCGAAAAGGGTATTGAAAAATTATCTAAGCAATTAGAAGTATTTTTAAGTCAACAATCGGTAGAAAAACTTCCAATATTATAAAAGACCATATCGTTATGATACGGTCTTTTTGTTTTTATTATGATTGTTGTTTTTATCTTTATTTTGTGTTGTATCTTTTGGATTCTCTTTATTTTGTGATTCATCCTTTGGACGATTATTTTTTTCTTGATTAGATGGCTTGTTTTCTTTAGAATCTGGATTAATATCGCAGTTTCCTTTAAAAACTCCACCTTCTTCAATTGTGAAGCTTGTTACTGTAATATCTCCTTTTAATGAGCCTGACTTATAGATTTTCAATTGAGTATCACTATGAACACTACCTGTCACTTGTCCTGATATTTCACAGAATACAGCTTCTATATTAGAATTTACTACGGCATTAACTCCAATAATAACGTCGCCTTTTGATTTGATACTTCCAGAGACTTTTCCATCAATTCTTACAGAACCATCACTGATGATATCGCCATCAACAGATGAGTTTAGACCTACTATTACATCAAAGTCTTTGCTTACATTTTTTTTAAATGCCATATTGCCTCCTAATTATCATATCTTAAGACCCCTATTGGATCAATTTGCTCGTTTTTATAATGAATTTCAAAATGTAAATGTGGACCAGTACTTCTACCAGTACTACCAACACGTGAAATAAGATCACCTTTACTTACAATATCTCCAACTTCTATAATAATAGAATCATTATGCGCGTAAACAGTTTCATAATCAAAACCATGAGATATAATTACAACTTTTCCAAAGTCACCACTCCAACCAGCAAAAGTTACAACACCACTTCCAGCTGCTTGAACTGCATCGCCACGGTTACCTGTAATATCAACACCATAGTGAAACGATCTAAGTCCCGTAATTGGATGTCGTCTATAACCAAATCCTGATGAAATTCTACCCTCTAATGGCACATTATCTGGAAGACAATCTAGATACGTTAATTCATCATCAATCTCACTTCTTAAAGAACTAGATGTTTCTTTCATAGAAGAGATAAGTGATGATAACTCATCTTGTTTTTTGATTTCTTCTATATCCAGTTCTGCATCCTCATTATCATCATTTTGATAATTTTCAATTGCTTGAATACTTGTTCTATCTAATGAACGACTGATTGGTACCGAAATATCAGAATTATTTTCCTCGTTAAATGATGCGACAACTGTTGTCATTTCATTATACAAGTCATTTACTTCTGCTATTCTTGTATTTAAATATTCAAGTACATCTTCATTTTCATTTATTAAATCTATAATTTCATCATCTTGTAAAGTGGTTCTTTTCTCTAATGATGCTATTAATTCAAGATTCGAATTTACTTCAGTTGATAAATGTGTATTTTGATTATCCAATGTTTGAGATTTGCTATAGTAAGTTACGGATGTGATCGATACGAAAATATTGAGAATGATAAAACCAACAATAAATGTGTAAGTTGCTAGAGAATTGAGTCTGAGTTGTTTTGTTGTTTTTGTGGTCTTAGGTATGATTAGTACTGTAAAGTCACTTAATATGAATTGCCTCAGTTTTCTTAAAAACTTCATAAAACACCTTTCCTAAAACATGATTTGCACTATTTCTAATATAACAGAATTTATTAGAAATTTCAACTAATTGAAATAAAATCCCTGTAGCAGGGGGTGTAGAGAGATTTATAACGATAAAATTATAGCTTTCAGATTACATTCTAAAGCGCATTATAACTGTATGACTTGTATTAAAACTTGTTATTTTATATAATAAATATAGGAAAGTATTTGGAGGAGCGAATGAAAAAAGATTGTATAGATGAAAAAGTAATAGGAATTGAAGAGAATTTCAGAAATGCAAGTTGGAGAATCAAATTGAAAGGCCGTGAAATTCTTGGTGATTTTGATATAACGCCACCACAATTTAATGCATTGTATATGCTAACTTGTGATGATGGTAATATGACAATAGGTGAATTAAGTTCAAAAATGTATTTGGCTTGTAGCACTGTAACTGATTTATTGGACCGTATGGAAAGAAATAAATTAGTTGTAAGAGTTAAGGATGAAAAAGATCGTAGAGTTGTTAGGATTAAAGTCTTAGAAAAAGGGCATAATATGATTGAGGATGTCCTTGAAAATCGAAGAAAGTATATAGCAGAGACTCTTGACGGTCTTTCTGACGATATGATAGACAGTGTTTTTGAAGTTATGAAGATGCTGAATGAAAAGATGAGTATATAGTCTGATTATATTGATAAGATTCATAAGTCTAGAGGATTTATGAATTTTTTTATTCACAGACAATTAAATAAAGTTGAAATAAAGATGGTTATGATTAATTTAAAGAAATGAAATAGAGAGAGATGTAAGATATTCTTGTTGGGGGTTGCAAATGAAGCAGATCAATTACCGCTACAATGTTATGGAACACATTAGCACTGATGCTTTTGGGGATATACTTTTGGTAGAGGATTTAAAGAATAAGATGCAAATGCATATGAGATTGTTTTCACCAGAGTTTTCACAAAATGAACTTATGATACATTATCAGGTGAACTATGTCCATTATTCTACGATGATTTATCCAAATTTATATTGTAATTATAAATTTGATATTGTAACGAGTGTCAATGAGAAGGCACAAAAGAGGCGTCAATTTTTTTATACATATGAGAAAGCTATTGATCATGAAATTGACTATATGGATCTAACAAGACAAGAAGCTATAGAGGTATTAATAGAGATTAGTTCAGCTCTTAATTATCTCCACTTTAGAGGTTATGTTTATAAGTACCTAACATTTGATCATATACATATATACCGAACTGAAGATAATCGCCTTAAGGTGAAGTTGTCTGATTTGGCAAGTGTTCAGCTGTACAGAGATGTGATGCAATCGGAAAAAACATATCATCAGTTTATTGCACCTGAAGTGTTTTGGAAGGAACACCATAATGCACAAGCTGATATTTATTCTCTAGGTATTGTATTTTATTATCTGTATCATAGATACTCTTTCAAAAATAAGACTGTAGATGAAAGTTTAAGAAAGAACCTCAAAAATGCTGTTGATAAAATTGTCTCTCAGATGATTCGTTTATCGGTTGTCGATGAAATTACATCAATTGATGAATTTGTTAAACATATCGATAATCTTCTAAATATGTCTTTAATTATAGATGATAGGGAATACTACGAAAAACTACAATTAAAAGCACCAATATTAGAACGTTTTAATGAACGAGAGTATTTTGTTAAAAGTGTATCTGATAAATTTAATAAAAATACAGATTATAATGGCATAATCGTTTCTGGAGATATAGGAACTGGTAAATCGAGAATACTTGATGAAGCGGAAACACTTCTCAGATGGGAAGGTCATAGGGTAATTCGTGTAAATTGTCAGAATCATGCCAGTGATTACGAGATGATTATTAGAATTTTAAAAGAAATTGTTGACTTTGGAGACCTTAATCAGGAACTGATCATGAAATATGGTTCTGAGCTTGTTAAGTTCTTACCAGAATGTGAGAATGTTTGGGGGGTTGTACCTGCTGAACCTCTTGAGGAAGACATTGAACAAATGAGGATTAGAAATCGTGTTCAAAATTTCTTGAGAGAGTATTCTATCATTCATAGAATTGTATTCGTGTTAGATGATATGCATCAGTTGAACAAACTTCAAATTGATTTGATGCATTATTTACTAACATCAAAAAAAGAAAATCAATATTTCATTGTAGGATCTTATGAAACAGATAGTGAGTATATTGAAATCTTTAATGAATGGGAAGAAACGAATAAAATTCTAATTAAGCAATTAAACAATTTCAATTACGAGCAAGCTTCTCAATTTGTGAGTAGTTTATTAGGTGTTGGACATAATCCTATTGAGTTAACTGCAAAAGTTATGCGTGATGCCAATGGTAACCTAAAGCAGATAAAGCAAATAGTCATGGATTTGTTTGAACAGGGATATCTTTATATAAATGAAAAATATTCGTGGTGTTTAGATGATCAATATGATGAAGCTGATCAAACACAGAGTTATGATAATATAGAATCCATTGATGTGGTTGATGATCATACTCAAGAAATTTTAGATCATATTTGCTTGTTTAAGAGTGCAGCATCACTTGAATTATTGATGATGCTTTTACCGAATCAAAGAGACACATTGTATCAAACACTTAGTGAGTTAACTAAATTAGGTGTCCTTAAAATGAAATACGATGATTTTGGTGAGACTTATGATTTTTGTAATAAGTATATTAAGAAAAATCTTGTTGAAAGTTTAAATAAGAGGTATAAAGAGCAATTACATCTAAAGATAGCGAATGCTTTAGAAGAGAACATGGAAAAGTATCAATTACCATGTAACGAAGAAATAATCTATCACTTTAGTGGTGGTAACATGAAATCAAAAGCTGTTGATTATTGTATGATTTTAGCTCGAGATTTTGAAGATAAACATATGTATCTACAAAGTATTGAGATATACAATAGATCGCTTGGTATTTTGCACTCACAAGTTAAAACCTCATTTATTGCAGAAGTATACTATAAAATAAGTAGAGTTTATCATTTGATTGGTGAAAGTGAATTAACTTTTAATTTTGCATATAAAGCTTTGGATATTACTAGAGAGTTTTCAAATCAAAAGATTGCAGCAAAAACAATGATACTTTTGTCTGATCAATTTGCCAGAAGAAGAGACATGGTTAGATGCCGTCAGTACATTGAAACTGCAATGGGAATACTTACTCATCTGGATGACAAGAGTACACTATTTAGTTTAAAGGTTGTAGAGTTAAAATTATCGTTATATGAAAATGATTTAGATTCTGTAGCAGCTACTATAGAAAAAATGCAGCCTACAGAAGAATATGAAAGAGCAGAGTACTTATGTTATGTAGGTTTACTGAGTTTAAAATTAGGTGAACTTGGTGAAGCTTTAAGTGCATTTAACGAGGCAAAAGGAATTTATGATTTGAATCCACATCCGTTTCCTACTGAGATGTTGGTACCAAGTAACTTAATCGGTGAATTATATGCATTTTATTTAGATGACTTGGACGTGGGAAGATCTTATTTTGATAAAGTCATAAAAAAACTTGATGTATGGAATGTAAGGTATTCATCAGCGATTTATATAAGAAACTTGGGGATGACACATTTATTACAAGATGATATTTATAATGCAGAAAAAGCTTTCACAGATGCATTAGTCATTTCTGAAAAAACAATGGACAGCTTTTCTAGAGCCGATATTTGTAAGAATCTATGCCAGATGTACTTAAAGAGTGAAAACTATCAAAAGGCTTCTTTTTATTTGAAAAAACTGGAGTCAGAATATGAAGATTACTATAATAATCATTTTGTTTCTGTTGATTTTTATATGATTCATATAGAGTTTTATTTATATTTGAAAGATTATGATTTAGCTTCTCAATGGTGTAAGAAGTTAAGAAATTCATCACTGAACATACATCAAAACGATGAGTTCAGTTTACGTGTTTTTGAATATGAAGTTGAGATATTCAGAAAACAATATTTCAACTATACTGCTAATGTGGATTTAAAATTTGTTGAAGTTCTCGTTAAAACACACTCTAACTTGATAGAGGCAAAAATAGTAAGATCATTGATATTAAGATTAGCGATTAACTTAATGAACTATAAGAAATATATTGATGTTCATTACCTTTTGAAGTTAGATGATGAATTAAAGATCATATTTGATACACCTATGCTGTCTACACGACATGATATTTTGAAAGGTGTGTTAAAGGATCAGCGGGTTGAGTATTTTGAAGACTACTTATCGAATAATTTAAGCAAACTTAGTCAAGAAAATATTTGGTTACTCTATAAGATGCTTGGTGATGAACACTATGATCATTATGATTATTACAAAGCAATTAAATGCTATTTTAATGCTTTTGATACTTTAAGAAATTTATCCGATTTTATTCCAAAAGAAAATAAGGAAAATTATATCTTTTGTGATGAAGTAAAACTAGATTTGAAGAGTAAACTGAATAATATTCATAGAAAACTAGTCGGGCACAGTTACAAGGAAAAAACTGTATATACAGAGTTAGAAATAAGAAAAGCAGATGATTTCTTTGATTTATCAGACTATAAAAATTTCGTGCTTAATAAAAGTGTTCAAAGTAGTATTGGAGAAATATATAGAAAGAAACATGGGATAGTTCTTGATTCTGTAAATACATTGATTCAGAATTTTGGTAAGAATGAAATCGAAAATATTCAGTTGATTTTAAAGTACTGTACTCAGATTCTAATGGGTGACAGAGGATATGTTTTTATACTTGATGATAATGGAAATGTAAAGGAAGTTATTAAAAATAATCCTGATAGTGATATTCCGAACTTAGATGCGATTATCAAATCATCAGTTAATATCAACAAAGGTTTGTTGGTTCATTCGATATATGATTTTGTAAGAAATTATCCATTTTTAGGAGAGCAAAAAGGCTTACTTTGTATACCTATAATAAAACGTGATTCTACTATTAAAAAGAGACGTTCTAATGATCGAGATGAGTTAGTTGAAGTAAAAGGTTATATGTATATTGATGCTAAAGATGCTTTTAATAATTTTACGGAAGAACCATTTGATGAATGTATGTCATTGATGAATATGCTTTATTTCTTTGTTGATAATTACAATTTAAAGCGTATATCGACCATCGACAAATTGACTGAAGTTTATTTAAGATCTTACTTTGAAGATATGTTTTCTAGAATCCTTCATAGGGCCAAGGCGAATACTGATCCTGTTTCTGTTGTGATGTTAGATATTGATAAATTTAAGAACATTAATGATACTTATGGTCATAGAAAAGGTGATGAAATTCTGTATCGAATGTGTAAAGTCATCAAAAGTACTGTTCGAGAAACTGATCTTATAGGACGATATGGTGGAGAAGAGTTTATACTGGTTTTTCCTAATACTAGTAAAGAAAATGCATTAATTATCTGTGAAAAGATTAGGAAAGCTGTTGAGCAGACCCGCTTCTTAAAAGATGATAAGTCTGTAACCATTAGTTTGGGAGTATCATCATATCCTGAATTAGGTTTAGTAGAAGAGGAATTAATAGAAAAGGCAGACCAGGCTTTATATGCTTCGAAGAATAATGGTAGAAATCAAACGACTCTTTGGCACTCTGATTTGGGAGAAAGTAGACTTAGATTCGATAAGTTAGCTGGTATCTTAGAAGGAAATATATCAACCGATACAAGAAATGTTCAAGCAATTATTGATCTTATGAGTGTTGTTAAAGGAAATTGTACAACTAAGTCCAAGATAGAGTTGATTTTAAAGACGGTATCAGATGTTTGTGAAGCACAGCAAATATCATTAGTTACAGTCAAAGATAAGGAAATAGAAAGTGTGAATACAAAATTCACAGGTGATGATAAAATTTATAACACTCAATTGGTAGACAAAGATATGATAATGAAGTATATTAGTAAAAATAAAGCGGAATATTTTATTAATTGGAATGATACCAGCGAGTTAGATGATAAGGATGTTCCATATTGGAAATCCATAATTGTATCACCATTAACTTATAAAGATAAATGTAGAGGCGTATTAATTGTTAGTGTGCCTATTTCAACCAAAGAATTTAGTTTTAATACAACCAATTTCGTAAATGCAATCAGTGGTGTTATTGCAAGTATAATATAGGGAGGAAGATATGAGTATTACAATAAAGGATGTAGCAAAGAAAGCCAATGTATCAATATCTACAGTTTCTCGTGTTATTAATGATTCAAAACCTGTAAGTGATGATATCAAAATGCGTGTAGTTAAAGTAATTGAAGAATTAGGTTATAAACCAAACCCGGTTGCGAGGAGTTTGGTAACTAAGAAGAGTCGTTTAATAGGTGTTTTAATTCCAGATATTTCAGATCCATATATTGCAGAACTTTTAAATGCCATTGAAGAAGTTGCTAAAACTTATGATTATGATATTATCTTGTGTAATTCATATGGTAGTTTGGAATCAGAAGAGCATTATATGCATTTAATGCAAACAAAGCAAGTAGAGGGAATGTTATTCTTAACATATAAATTGAGAACATCGCATAAAACTTTCTTTGAACAATCGCATATGCCAGTTGTGATGATTAACAGAGATGCGAGTGAACTGAATCTTTCTTCGGTATCAGTTAATAACTTTGATGCTGTCAGAGAGATGACATCTAAACTATTTGAAGATGGTCATGATGATATTGTTTTAATCAGAAATGGTAAGGAAAGTGATGTTTTTGGGCCAAGTCAGTTTGAAGGTTTTAAGCAAGCTCATGAGGATTATAAAAAAACATTTAATGAGGATTCGGTTTATAATGGTAATTTCCAAGTGAAGCATGCTTATGAAATTGTTAAGGGATTAATTCAGGATAAAAAAGTTCCAGATGCAATTATTGCTACAACTGATTCAATGGCAGTAGGTGCTATTAATTCATTGGTAGATGGTGGGTACAAAGTTCCAGAGGATGTATCAGTAGCAGGTTTTTACAATACAAAAATAGCAGAATTGTATCGTCCGCAGTTAACAACAATTCATCAACCGATATATGATATTGGTGCAGTTGCTATTAGACTGCTTATTAAACAGATTACGGGAGAAGCAAAAGATACAACTCATTTTTACTTACCTCATGATCTAATTGAACGTGATAGTACACGTAAAAAGTAGAAAGGAATTTCATGGTTATCAATCAATTTTTGCCAGTCAACAAAGAGGATATGGCAAGTTTAGGATGGGAAAAATTAGATTTTATTATTGTTTCGGGTGATGCATATGTTGATCATCCGAGTTTTGGTCATGCCGTTATTTCAAGGGTATTGATAGATGCTGGTTATAAGGTGGGGATTATTCCTCAACCTGATTGGAAAGATGTAAATGCTTTTAAGGTGCTTGGAAGACCGAAATACGGATTTATTATTTCACCAGGTAATATTGATTCAATGGTGAATCATTATAGTGTAAGTAAAAAAAGAAGACGTGTGGATTCTTTTGCTCCAGGTGGGCAAATGGGACTCCGTCCAGATCGTTGTACCATTGTATATGCGAATATGATTCGAAGAGCGTATAAAAAGATTAAGATAATCATAGGCGGTATAGAGAGTAGTTTGAGACGTTTTGCTCATTATGATTATTGGCAAGATAAAGTAAGAAGATCCATGCTTTTTGATTCTGAAGCAGATATATTAATCTATGGTATGGGTGAAAAGCAAATCATCGAAATTGCTGAGTATATGAAATCAGGCATTGATTTGTCATATATTCATCATATTCCAGGAACTTGTTATATGACAGATTCCTTAGAGAATGTGATGGATTATATTGAAGTTCCAAGTTTTGAAAAGGTTTCAGAAGATAAAGTTACTTATGCTAAAGCATTTAAAGTACTTTACGAAGAACAAGATCCAATTCGTGGTAAAACAATAGTTCAGAAACATAAAAATCAATATGTAGTACAGAATCCACCGATGATGCCTTTATCAAGAGAAGAGTTTGATAGAGTCTATTCACTGAGCTATCAAAAAAATTATCATCCAATGTATGAAAAATTAGGTGGTGTACCTGCTATTAGAGAAGTGAAGCATTCTATTATCAGCGAACGTGGTTGTTTTGGTTCGTGTTCATTTTGTGCATTAACATTCCATCAGGGTAGAATCATTACTTCGAGAAGTCATGAATCTATATTAGAAGAAGCAAAAGGTATTACGGAAATGAGTGACTTCAAAGGTTACATCAATGATGTAGGTGGTCCGACTGCTAACTTTAGAAACGTGTCTTGTAAAAAACAATTGAAGTATGGAACGTGTAAACACCGTCAGTGCTTATATCCAGAACCATGTGAACATTTAGAGGTTGATCATGAAGATTTGATTGAACTCTTAAGAAAAATTAGAAATCTAGAAAAAATTAAAAAGGTATTCTTACGATCTGGTCTTCGATATGATTATATGATGGCTGATGATAATCCAACATTTATGCGTGAGCTTTGTCAGCATCATGTAAGCGGTCAACTAAAAGTTGCACCAGAGCACATTGATAAAGAAGTCTTAAAGTATATGCAGAAACCAGGTGGCCCTATTTACAAAGAGTTCGTAAAGAAGTTTTATGATATCAATAAAGAAATTGGAAAAGAGCAGTACATTGTTCCTTATCTGATGTCAAGTCATCCAGGTTCAACTATCAGGTCAGCAATTGTGCTTGCTGAGTATTTAAGAGATATCAATTATACACCAGAACAGGTTCAAGATTTTTACCCGACACCAGGGACGTTATCAACCTGTATGTACCATACAGGTTTAGATCCTAGAACAATGAAGAGTGTCTATGTGCCAAAATCGATGAAAGAAAAAAAGATGCAGAGAGCTCTCTTACAATATAAGAATCCTAAAAATTATGATCTAGTTGTAGAAGCTTTAAAACTTGAAGGTCGTGAGGATTTAATAGGTAATGGGAAACAGTGTTTGGTAAAAGAACGAAATCCTTATCAAAGAAGGCACAAAAAACCGACCAATTCACCCAAGCAAGGTAAGCATAAGCACAGCAATTCTAAACGTAAAAGAAAATAATTTGACCTTTTTAGGACGAAACAGTCATAGAATATATATGTAAGTAAATAAAAGGGGGTAAAGTCATGAACAAAGTGATTTTAGATGGTCAAAGCTTGACTATCGAAGACGTGGTAAATGTTGCAAGACATGGTTACAAAGTAGAATTATCAGAAGAAGCAATTAAATTAGTGGAAATTGCTAGAAAAACTGTAGATGATTTTGTAGAAAAAGAAGCTGTAATCTATGGTATCACTACTGGTTTTGGAAAATTTGAGAATGTTCATATTTCTCAAGACGATACAAAAGATTTACAAAGAAATCTAATTATCAGTCATGCTTGTGGCGTTGGAGAACCATTTAATTATGAAACAGTAAGAGCGATTATGTTATTGAGAGCCAATGCACTTGCAATTGGTAATTCAGGTATTCGTTTAAGTACATTGAAAACTTTGATAGAAATGATTAATAAAGGGGTATACCCTATGATACCAGAAAAAGGTTCTTTGGGAGCAAGTGGTGATTTAGCACCATTGTCTCATATGGTATTGGTATTAATCGGTATGGGTGAAGCTTTTTATGAAGGTAAAAGAATTTCAGGTAAGGAAGCAATGGATAAAGCTGGCTTAACACCTGTTGAATTAACTTCAAAAGAGGGTTTAGCACTTATAAATGGTACTCAGGTTATGACAGCAGTAGGTTGTTTAGCAGTACATGATGCTACTCAATTGATTAAGTTAGCGGATATTTCAGCAGCTTTATCAGTAGAAGCATTATCAGGTATTACTGATGCATATGATCCTAGAATACATCAAGTTAGACCACATAAAGGTCAATTAGCAACTGCTAGTAACTTACTTCAAGTTTTAGAAGGTAGTGGCTTAACAACTAGACAAGGTCAACTTAGAAATCAAGATGCATATGCTTTACGTTGTGTACCACAAATTCATGGTGCAAGTAAAGATGCAATTGACTATGTTGCTCAAAAGGTAACAATTGAAATTAACTCGGTAACAGATAATCCAATTATCTTACCTAAAGATAATTTAGCATTTTCAGGTGGTAACTTCCATGGACAGCCAATGGCACTACCTTTTGATTTCCTAGGTATAGCAGTTTCTGAAATTGCTAACTCAAGTGAAAGAAGAATTGAAAGACTTGTGAATCCTCAATTAAATGATTTACCAGCATTCTTAACACCAAAGGGTGGTTTACATTCTGGTTTTATGATTGCTCAATATGCAGCTGCTGCTTTAGTCTCAGAAAATAAAGTACTAGCTCATCCTGCAAGTGTAGATTCGATTCCTTCTTCAGCAAATCAAGAAGATCATGTTAGTATGGGAACAATTGCTGCTCGTAAGGCTAGAGATATTTTAGAAAATGCTCAGAATGTTATTTCAATTGAGTTACTTGCTGGAGCTCAAGGTGTAGATTTCAAAGATCCTTCAAAGCTTGGTAAAGGTACAAAAGTTGCTTATGATCAAGTGAGATCTGTAGTTCCTAAGTGGGTAGATGACAGAGAAATGTACAAAGACATGAATTTGGTGTATAATCTAGTTCAAGGACATGACATTGTTAAAGCTGTAGAAGCTGAAGTAGGGTGTCTGTTAACACAAAAATAACTAGATATGAGGTGTGACCATGCTATCCAAAGAGAAACTTGATCGAATCAACTTTCTTGCGAACAAGAAGAAAAATGAAGGACTAACTGAAGTTGAATCATTAGAACAGCAAGAATTAAGACAAGAATATTTGAAGAATTTCAGAAAGTCGTTTAAAAACCAACTAGACAACATCGAGATTGTTGATCCCGAAGATACTGAGGAGGGAGTACTTTAATGACTGAAAATCAATTTGTCGTATTTATGTTAGGTGATGAGAAATATGGTGTAGACATTTTAAATGTTAGTACTATTAGTGAGTACTTGGAAATTACAAAAGTGCCAGATGCACCAAATTATGTTGAAGGTATTATTAATTTAAGAGGCGATATCATCCCAGTAATTAATCTTAAGAAGCGATTTAGTATTGCTGAAAAAGAAATTAGTGACGAAACGAGAATCATTATTTATTCAATCGAAGGTGTTGCGATTGGTTTCTTAGTAGATGAAGCATCTCAAGTAATGAGAATAAATGATGAAGACGTTGAACCAACACCATCTATTTTAAGAGGTTCTGACAGAGAATATATCTCTGGAGTTGGTAAGCAAGACGGAAGAATTATTATTATACTTGATTTTGCAAAAATATTAAGTGAATCAGAAAGAGCTGAAATAACGAAGCTTATATAGTAACACCTTAGGGTGTTACTTTCTTTTTTTTTGTGTTATGATATTAGGGAAATTTAGATTACAGAAATAAATCGGAGGTTATTATGGGGACGAAAGAACTTCAAGAGCAATTGACACACGAGTATAAAAACGTGTGGGGGGAAATTGACGAGAAAGAAACAAAACTTGTTATGAATTTTTCTGAAGGTTACAAAGCATTTTTGGATGCTGGAAAAACTGAAAGAGAATGTGCAATTGAGATTAAGAGAATTGCAGAAGAAAAAGGTTATGTGGATTATAAGACATTACTTGGTAAAGAGTTAAAGCCAGGTACAAAAGTATATGCTATGAACAAAGACAAAGCAATTTGCTTGTTCATCATTGGTAGTGAGCCGATTGAAAAAGGTATGAATATTATTGGTAGTCACATTGACTCACCTAGAATTGACTTAAAGCCAGTGCCACTATATGAATCATCAGAAATGGCTTTATTAAAGACTCATTACTATGGTGGTATTAAGAAATATCAATGGGTTTCAACACCTTTAGCGCTTCATGGTGTTGTGATCACAAAAGATCAAAAGAAAGTTAATATTGTGATTGGTGAAGATGACTCTGATCCAGTATTGTTTATCACAGATATTCTGCCTCATTTAGCTAAAGATCAATATGCTAAAAAGATTGGTGAAGCAATTGGTGGAGAAGACTTAAATGTTTTAATTGGATCTATACCTCATGGAGATAAAGATACAAAAGATAAGTTTAAGTTTAATGTACTAAGACTTTTAAATGAAAAATATGATATTACAGAAGCTGATTTAGTTACTGCTGAACTTGAAATTGTACCTGCTGGTAAAGCAAAAGATGTAGGTCTTGATAGAGGTTTGGTTGCAGCTTACGGTCATGATGACAGAGTATGCGCATACTCTAGTTTAATCGCAATCTTAGAGACTGAGAATCCTGCAAAAACAGCTGTTGGTATGTTTATGGATAAAGAAGAGGTTGGTTCACAAGGTAATACAGGTTCACAATCATCATTCTTTAATGATGTAGTTGCTGAACTTATCAATATGCAAGTAGACAACTACTCAGATATTTACATGAGAAGAGCTATGAACAACACAAAAGTGTTATCTGCAGATGTTGGTGCAGCATACGATCCTAACTATGCTGGTGCTTACGAGAAGATGAACTCTGGTTATGTTGGAAAAGGTGTTCAAATTGTTAAATACACAGGTGCCAGAGGTAAAGGTGGCTGTAATGATGCAAATGCTGAGTTTGTTGCAGAAGTTAGAAATATTTTTGACGAGAACGATGTAATTTGGCAAACTGGTGAGCTTGGTAAAGTAGACCAAGGTGGCGGTGGAACAATCGCTTACCTATTAGCAAACCAAAATGCAGAAGTTGTAGACTGTGGTGTACCTGTATTATGTATGCATGGTACTTATGAGGTTATCAGTAAAGCTGACCTATATATGGCTTACAAAGGTTATAAAGCATTCTTTAAGTATTAATGATTGCCCACTGAGTTTTCTCAGTGGGCTTTTTATGATACAATCTTTTCGGAGGTTAACATGAAAAAAGCAATAATTTTTGATTTATACGGAACATTGATTGATATTCACACAGATGAAGACAATCAACTATTTTGGCAACAAATGAATACATACTTTGGTTACTTTGGTGTTCATTATGATAATTTAAAGAATGCTTATGAAGAAGCTGTAAAAGAGTTTGTTAAGAAGGAAACTTCTGACTATCCTGATATAGAAATACTTGATGTGTTTAATAAATTATTTTTAGATAAAGGTGTGATTGTAGACAAAGTAACACTGTTACAAACAGCAACAACTTTTAGACTTCTATCGACAGATTATCTACAACTCTATCCATACACAAAAGAGTTATTAGAGTTGTTGAATAATAGTGAGTTAAGGGTGATTTTACTTTCTAATGCTCAAAGAAGTTTTACTATGAATGAGTTAAAGTTATTAGAGCTTGAAAGAAGTTTTGATAGTATTTATATTTCATCAGACTATAAACTTTCAAAGCCTGATAAGAAATTTTATGAGATTATGCTTGAAAAAGAAAAGTTGAAGCCAGAAGAATGTGTGTACATCGGTAACGATCATACCACAGATATAAAAGGTGCCAATGCCATTGGTATGGACAGTATTTACTTATATACCAATTGCTCTAGTGAGATAAATGAACCTTTTGAGTGTTTACATAAGATTATCCCAGGTGATTTAAACCAGGTGATAGAGATTTGTAAGAAATGGGTGAGCAAGGTTTAATCCTTGCTCAGAATGTATTCTTTAAATGTTCTAGAGAGTGGTGTTAAAGTATGTTTTTTATTGTACACAAAATAGAAATCTCTAGAAATTTCTAAGCCTTCTATAGGGATAATCTTTAAACTCTCATTATTGAGATTATCTTGAATAGCAATGCGTGATGCAAAGGCGAACTTATTACTGCCAATTATACAAGCTTTAACAGTATTAATATCATCAATGGTTGCAAATACATTTAAATGATTTTTTTCTATGCCATGCGATTCAAGTGCTTTCAGAAGCATTTTTTTTGTGCCTGAACCATCTTCCCTCATTATCAGTGAAATATTCTTTAAATCACTCATTTTTAATGATTCAGTTTCATTACTATAATCACAACATAATACAATATCATCTGTAAGGATTTTTTCATATGAAAAGAAATCCTGAGGTGATTTAGCACCTACAATACCAAAATCTATAGTACTAAGTTCTAACTTATCGTGAACGCCTGCAGAATCAAGTTTTTCGATCTTGAATTTCATTTTTGGATGAAGTTCAGAAAAAGCCTTTATTATCTGAGGTAGATAAAATTGACTAGGAATAGTACTTGTTGCAATTTCTAATTCACCTGATATATCGCCATTGTAATGATCGAACATAAAATGGATCTGTTCTTTCTCATTAAGAATTTTTTGAGCATGTATTAAAAGTAATTGACCTGCTTTTGTTAGAGAGACGCTCTTACTGGTTCTGATAAGTATGGTTGTCTTCAATTCATCTTCAAGTGTTTGAATATGATGACTGATAGTTGGTTGTGTTAAATATAGGGCTTTCGCAGCCTTAGAAAAATTCTTATATTTACTGATGGCAACGAAGCTTTGCAATTCTTTAAAGTTCATAAGTTCTCCTTATTCAAAATATCTATAGTCATTATAACAGAAATGAATAGTAAGTTTAAGGTTTATATTTATAGATATCGGGTAAATTTTGAGTGGAGGTAAGAAATGGATAAAATTATTATATACTCAACCGAAACCTGTCCACATTGTCAATCAGTAAAATCTTATTTAGAAAGCAAAGGCTTTGCTTATGATGAAAAAGATGTGCAGAAGGATAAAGAGGCAAGACAGGAATTATTAGGTAAAGGTTATAGAGGTGTTCCAGTGCTAATTATTAATGGTGAAGAGATTGTAGGTTTTGATAAGGAAAAAATTAATCAAATACTTAAAATTTAATCAATCAGAGAGTTTTCACAAATAAGAAAAACTTTCTTTGTATCACATTATATTGTATACACGATGTAAATATGTTAGATTTATAGTGTATTAAGGGTGGTGATATAATGATTATTGATGGAAAAAAAGTCTCAAAAATTATGAGAGATGAAATGAAAAATGAAATAGAGCAGTTAAAGGCTAAGGGATTTATACCTGGCCTAGCTGTTGTGATTGTTGGAGAAAATCCTGCAAGTCAATCGTATGTAAGAAGCAAGCAAAAAACATGCGATGCTTTAGGTATATATTCAGAAAAATATGAGTTACCTGTTGAAACTACTGAAGAGGAGCTATTAATTTTAGTAGATAAACTGAACAATAACTCAAATATTCATGGTATATTGGTTCAATTGCCTTTACCAAAACATATGGATGAGAACAAAGTAATAGAACGAATTAATCCTAAAAAAGATGTGGATGGTTTTCATCCAATCAATGTTGGTAATCTATCAATTGGGTTTGATGGTATGAAACCATGTACACCTTATGGTGTAATCAAGTTATTAGAATATTACGAGGTTCCTGTAGAAGGTAAACATGCTGTAGTTCTTGGTAGATCGAATATCGTAGGTAAGCCAGTGAGCATGATGCTTTTACAAAAGAATGCAACTGTAACAATATGTCATTCAAGAACTCAAGATCTAGAAGCTGTTTTAAAGTCGGCTGATATTATTGTTGTGGCTATTGGACGACCAGGTTTTCTTACGAAAGAAATGGTCAAAGAAGGTGCTGTGGTAATTGATGTTGGTATCAACAGAGTTGATGGTAAAATAGTTGGTGATGTAAAATATGATGATGTATTTCCGTTGGCATCATACATAACACCTGTTCCAGGTGGCGTCGGTCCAATGACAATTACAATGTTGATGTACAATACATTGAAAGCTTGTAGAGAACATTATTTTGACGCTAAATAGATGAATAGTCAATAAAAATATAGTGAAAGCTATATTTTTTTGACGTTTAATTGATTGATTTGTTATAAAGTAGGCATAACCATTTAATTAGGAGGAATTAATTATGAAAACAGATGTTCAAATTGCCCAAGAGGCACAAATGAAACACATATCGGAAATTGCTAAAAATGTGGGTCTTTCAGATCAAGACTTAGAACTATACGGTAGCCATAAAGCAAAAGTACATTTAGATGTTATTTCTAGAAATAAAAATACTGAAGATGGAAAATTAATCCTTGTAACAGCAATTAATCCAACTGCAGCTGGCGAAGGTAAAACAACAACAAATGTTGGCTTAAGTATGGGTTTAAATAAAATTGGTAAAAAAACTTTTACTGCATTGAGAGAGCCTTCTTTAGGACCATGTTTTGGTGTTAAAGGTGGTGCAGCAGGTGGTGGATATGCTCAAGTTGTACCTATGGATGATATAAACTTGCACTTTACTGGTGATATTCATGCAGTAACAACAGCAAATAACTTACTAGCAGCACTTATCGATAATCATTTACACCAAGGCAATAAGCTTAATATTGATCCAAAGCGTATTACTTGGAGAAGAGCTGTTGATATGAATGATCGTTCATTAAGAAATATTATTGTTGGTGTAGGTAATAAAAATAATGGTGTGATGCGTGAAGATGGTTTTGATATAGCTGTTGCATCAGAAGTTATGGCAATATTATGTTTAGCAACTTCTTTAGAAGATATGAAAGAAAGATTATCAAAGATGGTAATCGGTTATACTTATGATAAAAAACCTGTAACAGCAGGTCAATTAGAAGCAACAGGCGCTATGGCTTTATTGTTAAAAGATGCATTGATGCCTAACCTTGTTCAAACTTTAGAAAATACACCTGCTCTTATTCATGGTGGTCCATTTGCGAACATTGCACATGGTTGTAACTCAGTTGTAGCAACTAAAATGGCTTTAAAATTAGCTGACTATGTTGTTACTGAAGCAGGTTTTGGTGCTGACTTAGGTGCTGAAAAGTTCTTTAACATTAAATGTCGTCAAGCTGACCTTAATCCATCAGCGACTGTAATTGTAGCTACAATTAGAGCGCTTAAAAACCATGGTGGTGTTAAGAAAGCAGATTTAAATAATGAAAACCTTCAAGCATTGGAAAAAGGTTTTGGTAATTTAGAGAAACATATTGAAAATGTAGCTAAGTTTGGTGTTCCTGGTATCGTTGCAATTAATAAGTTCCCAACAGATACAGATGCTGAAATTAAATTTGTAGAAGATAAATGTTCATCTCTAGGTATTCCAGTAGTGATGTCAGATGTATGGGCTTATGGTGGCGAAGGTGGCGTTGAGCTTGCAAAGAAAGTTGTTGAAGTAGTTGAGTCGGGTTCAGCTAATTTTAAGCCATTATATGAGTTGTCTGTTTCACCACAGGAAAAAATCGAAAAAATCTGTATGGAAATTTATGGTGCAGAGGGTGTAGACTTTACAACAAAAGCTTTAAACAATATTAAGAAGTTTGTTGAAGATGGACTTGGTGATTTACCAATCTGTATGGCTAAGACTCAATATTCGCTTTCGGATGACAAGAAATTATTAGGTCGTCCTGAAGGTTTCAGAGTAACAATTAAAGAAGTAAAAGCATCTGCTGGAGCTGGTTTCTTAATTGCCCTTGCTGGTGATATTATGAGAATGCCAGGGTTACCTAAAGTTCCTGCAGCAAATAAGATTGATATTCTTGAAGATGGTGAGATTATCGGTTTATTCTAACTTATTCGATTTGATAGGTAATAATAGATATAAATGTATGAAACGTGATTAAAACATTATGAGTGACAATTTAACTTATATTTTGAGCCTCTTTTTAGAGGTTCATTTTTTATTGAGTTTGTCCTTTTCAAACAGACTTATTTTTTATACAATAGTAGTATGATTTGAAGGGAGATATTTTGGAAATATTACTAACAGTGGGATTATTAGTCATATCAGGCGTTGGAACGTTCTTTTATATGCAAGGACAAGATGATTTTGATGTGTTCGAAGACTACAAAATAATTAAACAGGCATACAAAGCTTTTAGGAATGAAAGCAATGGTTTAACGAAGGGAATTGAGAACCTTTCAAAGTATATGCCATTAGGATCAAATGTTAATTTAGAGCATTATGAAATGTCAATGGACGATAAATTTTTAGTGGTTAAGAAGCTACCTAAGGGTGCAGACCCAAAAAGATTAGTTAAACAAGTAGGAGGCAATTCAAATTTTAATGAAAAAAAACTTAAATTGAGTTTCTTTACATTGGGAAGTGGAGTTGAGCCTGTTGCGAAAATAAATATACAACCGGTTAGCAATATCACTACATTGACAAAATTAGAATACTCATATGATGACTCCATAGCTGAAGATGATAAGATTCTAGAAGTAGAATGGGAGAATGACGAGGAATATTTTGATACAGAAGGTGTTCATAATGTTCGTTTAAGAATCATGGATAAGCATTATCGATGGTCAGAATGGGATAGTATGGACATATTTGTCTCGGAGATAAAGGGTGTCAAGTCGATTCAAGGTGGTGGTGGCCATCTAATGATGGTTCAGAACAATGGTGATGTTTATGCGTATGGTGAAAATAGTTTTGGACAGCTAGGCAACTGTACAAATGACAATAATACTTCACTTCAGAAAATAGCTCAACTTGATAAAGTTGAAGATATGGCAGTAGGAAGTAATCACACATCAATTCTAAAAGCAGACAAGAAGGTTTTTGCAACAGGTAAAAACGACTTTGGTCAATTAGGTGTAGGTTCAAGAGTTAACTCTAAAATCCCTAAATTAACTTGGGGAATAGATAACATAATTGAAGTTGCTTGTGGTCATAACTGTTCTGCAGCAGTTACTGTAGATGGTCATGTGTACACATATGGTGAAAATGAGAATATGTGTTTAGGTTATAATGATGTTCATTTTGTTGATAGACCGACACGAATTAATGATTTAGAGAATATAAAAAGTGTTTCTCTAGGATATGATTTTGGCCTGGCTATTGGTTATGATGGAAACGTTAGTGTTTGGGGTAACAATGATAAAGGTCAACTTGGTATTGGCTATAAAAGCAAAGCTACAGAAGTTAGTTTAACTCAATATAAAGATGCAAAAATGATTTCTGCAGGTAAGAATTTTTCTATGGTCTTAAGCAATAGTGGTCGTCTATATGGTTGTGGAGTCAATAGTGGACATCAACTAGGGTTTGAAGGAGAAAAAGAGGTTCTATTTCCTGTTGAAATTACGGGTTTAAAGGATATTGAAAAAGTAGTTTGTAGTCATGATTTTACTTTAGCCTTAGATGCGGTCGGTAATATGTACTCGTGGGGGCAGTATTCACCTGTTGATGTAGATTATGCGAAAAAACCTTTTGTATGTGATAGTTTAAAGTATATAAAAGATATTGCTGTAACTGCAAATCATGGTTATGCATTAACAGAAAATGATGAAGTTTATGAGTTTGGATCAAAATTTTCTGATATGAGAAAAATTGAGGTTTTTGAGTAATGAAAATTAATTATCAAAAGGTGATGGAAAATACCATAAAAGGATTTAATGGTGAAAAAAAGAAACTTTTGATTCATAGTTGCTGTGCACCTTGTAGTAGCTATGTATTAGAATATCTTCAAGATTACTTTGAAATCACAGTCATGTTTTATAATCCGAACATGATTGATGAGGAAGAGTTTGAAAAGAGATATGAAGAACAAGTGAAGATCAATGCGGCTATGAGAGAGGAGATCAAACTTGTAAAAGTTCCATATCAACCAGAAGCTTTTTATCAAGCGGTAAAGGGGCTAGAACAAATCCCTGAAGGTGGTCTTAGGTGCAAAGTCTGTTTTGAGTTAAGATTAAATGAAGCGGCAATATATGCTTCTGAACATGGTATAGAATACTTTACAACGACTTTGAGTATCAGTCCATTAAAAAATTCAAGTGTTTTGAATGAACTTGGACAAGAAATTGGTGAGACTCATGATGTTAAATATCTAGTTTCTGATTTCAAAAAGAAAAATGGCTACAAAAGATCTGTTGAATTATCAAAGGAAAATAGTCTTTATAGACAAGAGTACTGTGGATGCATATATTCAAAACTTGAAAGAGAAAATCAAATAAAGAAAAGTGAAAGATGACTTAAATGGCATCTTTTTTTATTTGAAAAGAATGAAATGTTTCAAAAACGTTTTCCTGTGAAATTAGTCTTGCAAATTTAGAAATAAATTGTTATAGTATTCAAAAGGTGCAAGGCGACTTGCAAAAGTGTTTTTATGTGACGGACATTATTCAAGGAGCGGATTATGAGGAAAATTCAGAAAATTTTGGTAGCGAATCGTGGTGAAATTGCAATTCGTGTATTTAGAGCATGTCATGAACTTGGCATCAAAACAGTTGCCATATATTCGAAAGAAGATATGGGTGCGCTTTTTAGAACAAAAGCTGACGAAGCATATCTTGTGGGAAAACATAAAAGTCCATTACAAGCTTATTTGGATATGAATGAGATTATAAAAATTGCCAAGAAGAAGGGTGTTGATGCAATACATCCAGGTTATGGATTTTTATCTGAGAATCCTACATTCAGTAAAAAATGTGAAGAAGCAGGTATAATCTTTATTGGACCGAGTGCTGAAATGATGAATCGAGTAGGTGATAAGATTCAATCAAAAATAGTCGCTAATGAAGTTAATGTACCAACAATTCCTGGTGTGAAACAACCCATAAAATCAGAAGAAGAAGCGGTTAAGTTTGCAGAGTATTGCGGTTATCCCGTTATGTTAAAAGCATCAGCAGGTGGTGGTGGCCGTGGAATGCGTATTGTTTTCACACCAAATGAGTTAATTGATCAATATCAATCTGCTAGAAGAGAAGCTGAGAAAGCTTTTGATTCAGATGATATTTTTATTGAAAAGTATCTAGAGTCACCTAGACATATTGAAGTACAAATCTTAGGTGATGAACATGGCAATATGGTTCACTTGTATGAAAGAGATTGTTCCATTCAAAGAAGGCATCAAAAGGTTATTGAGTATACACCGGCTTTAAACTTACCGAGTGATGTTAGGGCATCGTTATGTGATGATGCTATAAAAATTGGTAAAGCGGTTAATTATAAGAATGCAGGAACTGTAGAATTTCTTGTAGATAAAAACAATAAACACTATTTTATTGAAATGAATCCTAGAATTCAAGTTGAGCATACAGTGACTGAAATGGTGACAGGGATAGATCTAGTTCAAAGTCAGATCCTAATTGCTGAAGGATATGCTTTGGATAGTGATGTTTTAAACATTAAGCAGTCAACGATTGAGGTTCGCGGATATGCGATTCAATGTAGAATAACAACGGAAGATCCACATAATGATTTTATGCCAGATACAGGTCAAATGAATGTATATAGAACAGGGTCAGGTTTTGGTATTCGATTGGATGGTGGTAATGGATTTACAGGCTCAATTATCAGTCCTTATTATGATTCCTTGTTAGTAAAATGTACATCTTGGGCAAGAACTTTTGAGGACGCTATTAGAAAATCTAAACGAGCTCTAAATGAGATTACAATAGGTGGTGTTAAAACCAATATAGGTTTCTTAATCAACGTACTAAATCATGATAAGTTTAAAAACGGTCTTTGTGATACCAATTTTATTTCAGATAATCCAGATATCTTAAATATTGAGAGTATTGATGACCATGAATATAAATTACTTAAATTCATAAGTGAAAAAGTTGTTAATGAAACTAAGGGTCAGAAGCCTTTCTTTGATGTACCTGAAATACCTAAAGTGATTAATCCGAAAACACTAATGGGTACAAAGCAACTCTTGGATGAAAAAGGCGCTAAAGGTGTTGTTGAATGGATACATGACCAAAAGAAGTTACTATTAACAGACACTACGATGCGAGATGCACAACAGTCATTGATGGCGACAAGAGTCCGTACAAGAGATATGGAGAAAATTGCTAAGGCAACTGCTGTTCATGGTAAAGACTTGTTCTCTGTGGAAATGTGGGGTGGTGCAACCTTTGATGTAGCATATCGCTTCCTAAATGAATCACCTTGGGAACGACTTGATCTAATAAGACAAAAAATGCCGAATGTCCTTTTACAAATGCTTATCAGAGGTTCAAATGGTGTAGGCTATAAAAATTATCCTGATAATGTTATTCGAAGATTTATAGAGGAATCGTCATCAAGAGGTATTGATGTGTATAGAATATTTGATGCTCTTAACTGGTTAGAGGGCATGAAAGTAGCTATTGATGAAGTCCAAAATCAGGGCAAGATTGCTGAAGCCTGTATTTGTTATACTGGTGATATTCTAGATGAGTATAGAGATAAATACTCGTTAGAGTATTATGTTAATCTTGCTAAGGATATCGAAAAAACAGGGGCACATATATTGGGTATCAAAGATATGTCTGCATTGTTAAAACCTTATGCAGCTCATAAGCTGGTTAAGACTTTAAAAAGAGAGGTTGGAATGCCAATCCATCTTCATACACATGACACAACTGGTAATGGTGTTGCAACTGTTATGTTAGCTGCTGAAGCGGGTGTTGATATTGTCGATACTGCTATGAACAGTATGTCTGGTTTGACGAGTCAACCTGCTTTGAACTCTGTTGTTGAAGCTTTAAAACACACATCAAGAGATACGGGATTTGATCCAAATAAATTACAGTCCATTGATAATTATTGGCAAGCAGTACGACCAATTTATAAGGAGTTCGAATCAGATTTAAAATCAAGTACTGCTGAGATTTATCGTTATGAAATTCCTGGAGGTCAGTATTCAAATTTAAAGCCACAAGTTGAAAGTTTTGGATTAGGATCTAGATTCAATGAAGTTAAGCAGATGTTTAAAGAAGTTAATGATATGCTAGGAGATATAGTTAAAGTAACACCAACTTCTAAAGCTGTTGGCGATCTAGCGATATTCATGGTTCAGAATAATCTTACACCAGACAATATACTTGTTGAGGGACAAAATCTAGCTTACCCAGATTCTATTATTTCGTATTTTAGAGGGATGATGGGTCAACCTCAAGGAGGTTTCCCTGAAGCGCTTCAAAAGATGATTGTAAAAAATGAAGAAATAATAACAACTCGACCAGGTGAACTTTTACCAGATGAGGATTTTGATCAAATTAGAAACGAATTGAGTACAGAAGAATATTCACCAACGGAATCTGATTTGTTAAGTGCTGCACTTTATCCGAAAGTCTACAAAGCTTATCGTCAAAAGATTATTGATGAAGGTAGTTTTAGACATATGGAAAGCGATGTGTTTTTCTATGGACTTAGAGAAGGTGAAACTTGTGAAGTAAAGATTCGTTCAGGTAAGATTGTCGTGATCAAACTTCTTGAAATTGGAAAGCTTGGAGAAAACGGAAAAAGAACTTTAACTTATGAAGTAGATGGTTATAGAAGGGTCTTTGATATTTCTGAGAAGAATGCCCAGAAAAAATCTATTGAAGAAGTAAAAAAAGCGGATTTATCAAATCCTAAAGATATTGGAACATCTATTCCTGGTAATCTTGTGAAACTCTTAGTTGCTGAAGGTGATAGTATCGAGAAAGATCAAACCTTGGCGATAATAGAAGCCATGAAAATGGAAACTATTATTACTGCAAAAGAATCAGGAGTAGTTGAAAAAGTATTTGTGAAGTCTGGAGATACGCTTGAAAAAGGACAACTTCTTATAAAATTAAATTAATTGTTAGAACATCACTTTAAATGGGGTATAAACATTTTAAGTGATGTTTTATTTTATATATAATTGATGATTTGAATCACGCTTTTTTATTGAAGCTAAAATCGTGATATGCTATAATGAATTTACGAAAGAAAAAGAGGTGTACTATGGAGCGAAGAAAAGACAAACGATTCCCATTTGAAATCACATTAAATATTGAAGAATTATATAAACAAGATTATGTAAGAATTGAGGATCTTAATGAAGAGTTCCGAGTAACAAACATCTCAAAATCTGGTTTAGGATTTGATTGTAAACATGAGTTACCACTCGATTTCTATTTCAATGCGAAAATCACAATAGATGATGAAAAATTCTTTTTTACTGTGTTGAAAATTATTAGAATTTATGAAGAAGAACAAGGTTACAACTATGGTTGCGAGTTTGTTGGTCTTGCGGATATCTTATCGAGCACAATTGAAGGTTTAGAAGAATAAGGGTTGCTTTATGCGGCTCTTTTGTTGTTTAGAAAGGTAATAATGAAAAAGGACTTAAGAGACTTCGAATTAGAGTCATTAGTCGAAGTGATGAAAATTAATAAAATACCTAGTTTTAGAGGTAAACAGATATTTGAGTGGGTTCATAAAGGTATAGAGTCTTTTGATGAGATGAATAATATACCAAAAGCTTTAAAGGAACAATTAAGTGAAAACTTTATGATTTCGAATATGAGTGTTCTTGAAGTGATGAAATCAAGATCAGATGGTACAAGAAAGTATTTGCTTAAATTACAAGATGGCAATGTGATTGAATGTGTATTCATGAAATATAAACATGGTAATACATTATGTATTTCTACTCAAGTTGGATGTCGTATGAAATGTTCATTTTGTGCATCAACAATTCATGGTTTAGAAAGACATTTAACAGCAGGTGAGATGTTAGGACAGATATATACTGTTCAGAATGATACCAAAGAAAGAATTTCTAATGTTGTACTAATGGGAAGTGGAGAACCACTTGATAATTATGATAATGTCATGAGATTTTTAAGACTTGTCAATCATCCAAAGGGTTTGAACATTTCAATGAGATCCATTACTTTATCAACCTGTGGTTTGGTTCCTAAAATAAAGGAATTGATGAGTGAAAAGTTACAGTTAACATTGGCAATATCACTTCATGCTACAACAGATGAAAAACGTAGTAGTTTGATGCCAGTTAACAAAAGTTATCCATTAAAAGAGTTATTAGAAACTTGTAAAGAATATACAAAATTTACAGGAAGAAGAATCACTTTTGAGTATGCTTTAATTGCTTCAGAAAATGACTCTGAGGATGAAGCCCACAAATTAGGGCAGTTACTTAAAGATATTCATTGTCATGTGAATTTAATTCCTATAAATCCAGTAAAAGAGAAAGATTATAAGGCTACTTCTAATGAAAATGCAAGGGCCTTTCAAGCTGTGCTTAAGAAGTACCATATTGAAGCTACTATTCGTAGAGAACTTGGTTCAGACATTGATGCAGCGTGTGGACAATTAAGAAATAAGCATATTGATATGACTTTGTAGTGAGTTAACATAGTGTTCGTTGAGAGATCAACGACTCAGTTAAAAAATTCTGAATATTTCATAAATTTAAAAGGAAAATTACTATAAATGTCGTATAATATATATAAGGAAAACGATTTCGTTTTTAATTTCGTTCTACCAAAAGATAAAGGAGGAAATAACTATGGTTAAAATTTTAGCAGGTAAAGAGGGTTCAGGAAAAACAAAGCATTTACTTAAAATGGCGAATGAACAAGTAAAGACAACTACTGGAAATATTGTTTATCTTGATAGTGACAAACGCCATATTTATGATTTAAAGCATGAAATTAGATTTTTGAACATGGAAGAGTTCCCAATAGAAAAGCCCGATGAATTTATAGGATTCCTATTAGGTATAATTTCAAATGATTATGATATAGAAACAATCTTCGTAGATGGCCTTTATAATATGGTAGAAATGAATGAAATAGATGCATTATCGTGCATCAATAAGTTGGAGCAAGTTGCGAAGAAGTTCGATATTGAGTTTAGAATTGGTATGAATTATATCGGTGAAGAAGTATCAGAAAATCTTAAAAAGTATGTTTTTAAGCCAGAATAAAAAGAAAGCCTGAGAAATCAGGCTTATTTTATTATCAATTTTTCGAGAATTTTTACGATTTCTTGATCATATTGATGGTTAAGTAGTAAAAGCTCAGAAATGGCTTCTTCAGGACTTTTTCCTTTTTTATAGATACGATCGGTTGTCATAGCATCAAATGAATCTACGACTGCAAGTATTCTTCCTAGTAATGGAATGTTTTTCATGCCTTTTGGATAACCACTACCATCAAGTCTTTCATGATGTAAAACAAGAATATCAGATATTTCAGCACCTAAAACTTCTTTAATTATCGTTTCACTATGAGTGACGTGTGTCTTCATTAAATCAAACTCAGCAGATGTTAGCTTATCGGGTTTGTTTAGGATTGTATCTGGAATCATAATCTTACCTACATCGTGGAAGTATGCAGCGATTACAAGATTTTTTATATCACCATCAGCTAGTTCTAAGTATTCACCAATATCGTGAACATAGCGTTTAACACGCCTACAATGTTCGAATGTGTAGTGATCTTTATTTTGTATAGATTCTAATTGATTTACAAGATTTTCGTTAAACTCATCAGCATTTGAGAATTCACCAGAACGTGATGAAATAAATAAAAGAACTGTATCCTCGAGAGCTTTAATTTTAAATGGTTCGTCGATATTGTAGGCTTCAAAAAAACCATGGGTTGAGTATTCTTTATTGTTGTATATGATACTACCAGAGGCAATATAGTAAAATTCATAAGTGCCCATTTGAATCGATGGATTTACAAAAAACATACTATTTATGCCAAGTTCATAACGTGTAATTTCAATATTGTCTTCAGAACCAAGTAGTTTAACAATTGGATTAAAGTCTTTTTTCTGTACATTTGGTTCTGTAAAGTTTATATATGATTTCATGATTCCTCCTTAACTATATTATAGGACATTAAAATGAATTATTATAGGATAGAAATCGTAATAATTATAGAATGCTAGATCTATTTTGGTGTATAATTATTTCAAGGAATGAGGATAATATGAAAAAAGGAAAAAGAAATTCAATAACAGATGTAGAAGGTGTTTATGTCGGGCATACTACTCATGTAGATGGCGATGTACAAACCGGAGTGACCGCAATATTACCAAGACGTTTTAATTGGTTTAGAGAAAAAACAAGAGCCGCTTGTCATGTCATTAATGGATTTGGAAAATCCATTGGTTTAATTCAAATTGAAGAACTTCATACTTTAGAAACGCCAATACTTTTAACAAATACATTAAGTGCTGGTTATGCTTCTGATTGTTTAATTAAATTTATGTTGTCTCACTTTGAAGAGATCGGAACTCAAGGCACTGTGAATCCAGTTGTATGTGAGTGCAATGATGGTTACCTAAACAATATTAGAAAACAAAGTATTACAGAACATGATGTTCTTATGGCATTAAATAACGCTGAAAAGGACTTTGAGAGAGGTGCTGTTGGTGCAGGACGTGGTATGAGTTGCTATCACCTGAAAGGTGGAATTGGAACTGCTTCAAGGATCATAGAGTGGGATGATAGATCTTATACAGTTGGTGGTCTTGTTCTCACCAACATGGGGAAATTAGAAGATTTAATTTATGAAGGAAAGAAAATCGGAGTTGATATAAAGAAACAATTATCAGTGGATAATACACCCGATAAAGGATCTATTATAATGATACTGGCTACGGATTTACCACTTGAGTCACATCAGTTAAAGCGTATGTCTAAACGTGCTGCAGCTGGATTGGCTAGAACAGGTACTTTTATTTCTCATGGTAGTGGTGATATAGTAATAGCATTTACAACGGATTCACCGGTAACATCAAAGGCGTATGATATTACGATGACTAGAGAAATACTACATGATGATTATATGGATGATGTTTTTAAAGCTTCTGTTGAAGTCATTGAGGAAGCTATTCATGATTCGCTATTATCAGCTGATGAAGTGACAGGTTTTTCTGGCCATAATAGAAAGGCTCTCAAAAATTTAATATAGCGCTAATAAGCGCTATAAGAATTTTTTTCCTAGATATTTTTTGATTAAATCACGATCGCTAAAATTGTCTAATAAAAACTGTTTGTTGGTCTCTTCAAAGATAACCAATACTTCAGCTTTTCCAGCAACAAACATTTTAGCAACAGTATCTTCTCTGACTTCTCGTATTTTATTGGTATGATGTTTGATTTTTTCAAACTCACTGGTAAAGTGTGAGCCAGTTAAGCCAATCATTTTTGTATATCGTTTCATAGGACCTCCACATTAAAAAAAAATAAATCTTTAAATCATCTGTCATGATTACCTCTAAATTGTAGTATAATATACTCACATAAGCAAGTTATGTTTTGGAGGATGTATGGAAAACAACAAAATAATGGTCTGTGTAACTCAACAGAAACTCTGTAAACGACTTATTCACAGAGCTCATAATTTAAAGAAACATGAGGAAGATGAGTTATTTGTCATTCATGTAGTAAAAGAAAATTGGAAATACTTTGGTCAGCTTAAAGAAGCAGATGCCCTAGAATATCTTTTTGATAGCGCAAAAGAGTTTGGTGCGACATTAAATGTTTATAAAGCCAAAGATATTGAAGGGACATTAGCTGATTTTGCTGAAAAGCAAGGTGTTGATGTAATTGTCATGGGTGAGTCACTAGAAACGAGTATGCAACAAAATATGATTAACAGGCTTCAAGAGAGAACAAAGAAGCAAGTGATGTTTGAAATTGTTGCACATGATTATCAAATTAATGAGTAATGGGCTTTGCCCATTTTTTTTATTTTGTGTATAATGATATCCGAGGTAAGTAAAATGGAAAGATATAAAAAATATTCAACGTATTTAAAAGAAATATATGGAGAAAAGGTTTATAAGATACCTGTAAATCTCCCTTTAACGTGTCCCAATAGAGACGGCGAAGTTGCAGATGGTGGCTGTACTTTTTGTGGAGATGTTGCGACAGGCTTTGAAAGTCTTGAAAATACAATTGATGTAAAGAGTCAATTAGAAATGAACATTGAAAGAATGATGAAAAGGTATAAAGCTAAAAAGTACATTGCATACTTTCAGAATTTTACCAATACATATATGCCATTAAACGAGTTTAGGACTTCAGTTGAACAAGCTTGTATCGATGATGTAGTCGAAATATGCATTTCATCAAGACCAGATTGTATTCATGATGCTTATTTAGAAATATTAGAAGATATAAGCAAACGTTATAATGTGAATATATCAATTGAACTAGGTCTTCAGAGTATGAAACATGAGACATTAAGTAAAATAAATAGAGGACATTCATTAGCAGAGTTTATTGATGCTGTCAGAAGGATTAAATATTATGACTTTAAAGTTGGTGTTCATTTAATTTTAAACTTGCCATGGGATGATAAATCAGATATCATAGAAACGGCCAAAGTCATGACAGCAATGGATATTGATTTAATTAAAATCCATTCTCTCTATATTCTTAAGGACACGGTAATGGGTGAGCAATATCTTAATGAAGAATTTTCTGTGGATACTGTAGATACCTATGTGGATAAAGTTGTAGAGTTCATAAGATATACACAGCCTAAAATTGCATTTCAACGTTTGTTGGGGAGAGCACCCAAAGAAGACACTCTTTTTTGCAATTGGGATATGAGCTGGTGGAAGATTCATGACATGATTGAAGCGCGTTTAGAATCATTAGAAGCAGTTCAAGGTGATAAATGTGATTACTTGAATGGTAAAGCTGTGAAAAAGTTTGTATAAACATTTAAAAAGAACAGAATTCTTGGTATAATTATAAGTAGTTAATTTAAAAGAGATTTGTTAATTTTGGAGTGATTATGAATAAAGTTAGACAATGGAAAAAACTTTTACAACCTTATGAACAAGCTGTTGGAGAATTAAAAGTAAAATTTAAAGCTATACGAAAAGAATATCGTGATATGAGTGAGTATTCGCCCATTGAATTTGTAACTGGTCGAGTAAAAAAAATATCAAGTATTATAGAAAAATCTCAACGAAATGGTATAGATGAATCTTTAATCGAAGAGCAAATGGAGGATATCGCAGGTATCCGAATTATGTGTCAGTTTCAAGATGATATTTACTCAGTTGTAAATATTATCAGAAATCGAGATGGCAAAGATTTAAAAATTGTCTATGAAAAAGATTATATAAGAAACGAAAAAACAAGTGGTTATAAAAGTTACCATATGATTATTAAGTATCCTGTTCAGACAGCATATGGTGAAAAAGAGATTCTAGCAGAAATTCAGATTAGAACACTTGCTATGAATTTCTGGGCAACAATTGAACATTCTTTAAACTATAAGTATAAGCAGAATATGCCAGAGCGTATTAAAGAGCGTTTGAAAGCATCTGCAGAAGCAGCAGCAAAACTGGATTTAGAGATGTGTGAGATAAGAAATGAGATTATCAAGGCTCAATTGATGTTTGAGGAAAAATCAAATGTCATTAGAGATATTGTCGATAGTATTAGAGTTTTACATAGTTCGGGAGAACAAGAGAAAGCATTGAATTTCCAAGAGGAATTTGACGATATCTGTAACTCTGGAGATCAAGAGGCACTTGATAATTTATTATATGAAATTAAGGAAGTTATGCCTAGATACCAACTGTTTAAAGATGTCAGTAGCGAGGAAGCGTAGGCTTCCTTTTTTATGGAGAGAGTATGATTTACGCAATCGGTGATTTACATTTAAGTCTATCGGTAGATAAACCCATGGATGTGTTTGGTGAAAATTGGACCAACTATATGGAAAGAATAAAAGAAGCTTGGTGCGAAATAGTAAGAGAAGAAGATACTGTTTTGATACCAGGTGATGTTTGTTGGGCAATAAATTTAGAGCAGGCTAAGATAGACTTGGGCTGGATTGATGCTTTGCCTGGTAATAAAATAATTTCTAGAGGAAATCATGATTACTGGTGGGAGACTTTAACAAAGATGAATCCTTTGTTTGATTCTATTTCATTTATCCATAATAGTTATGTATCTGTAGGGAATATCGCAATCTGTGGTAGCCGCGGATGGATTTCACCCAATGATGATGATTTTACAGAACAAGATGAAAAAATTTATAACAGAGAATGTCATCGATTGAAGTTATCCTTAGATAAGGCAAAATCGGATGGCTTTGAAGATATATTGGTCATGCTTCATTATCCACCAACAAATGATAAAAAAGAATATTCTCCAATACAGAAAATACTAGAAGACTATAAGGTGAGCGATGTAATTTACGGGCATCTTCATACAAAATATTGTTGGCATTTAAGTTTAAAGGGAAGTGTAAATGAGATAAATTATCATTTTGTTTCTTCCGATTATTTAAATTTTAGACCAAAACATATAGACATTTAAGCTTTCAGAAGGTATTATCTTCTTATGGAATGGAGAAAGAATGAACAAACAAGCATGTGATTTAATGGATCAATTTTTCAAAAACAGAGATGAATTGATTGATAAGTATACGAGTGGCAGAATGTCTAAAACAGCGTATATAGAAGAAAACTATAAATTTATTATGAGTCTAAACATGACACCTTTTTCGGGTCAGTTGGACTTCAAACAGTGTATATATAATTATCAATACTATAATATATTAGCTAAGTATGCTAATTTACAAGCACAAGAATGTGCTATCTTTGATCCAAAGGGATCGGACTCATACAAGCAAGATGAGTTTGAGTATTACAAGTACAAAGACCAGGCAACACTCAGTTTACTTGAACTCGTAAACTATGAAAGTGTTGAAGCGTATTTTATGCACATGCAATCTAATAGGCTAGATGGGAAAATATTTGAAGTTGTATTTAAAGATTTCAATAGAGCAATATTTCACTCTATGAATCCGAAGATTTTGAAGCAACTTCGCGACCATCGAGTTTTTAGTCCTGTATATAAGGATTCTGTCATACACTCATACGTTAACTCAGTTTATTAACCTTGGATTTTCCAAGGTTTTGTTTATTTTTTGGTGCTGTGTGGTATACATAAAATAACAGGAGGTGATTGTTTGAACGAATTTGCAAAATTTAAAGTAGGGGATAAGTATGTTGTTCAGAAAAAGATTACTGAGGCGGATGCTGCGCACAATTATGGGACCAAGCGTTTGAGCAATTTGCTAGGAACGCCAGGTTTGGTTGCAATGGTTATTGAAGCAGCAGTAGGACTTATCGATCTAAAGTTATCAGAGGGTGTTATATCGATTGGAAATGAAATAGGTATCACACATACAAAACCAACAAAAGTTGGTGAAACTGTAACTGTAGAAATTGAAGTTAAGGAGATTCACGATAAAGATGAATGTATCTTTTTAACATTTAAAGCATTTGATGAAATTGGACCTATTGCTAATGGAGTCCATGTAAGAAATATTGTTAATAGAGAGTCTTTCTTTGCTAAAACAGACGAAAGAGTAAAGAGACTTGGACTCTGATATTGAAAAAAATGATTAATTTGGTTACACTAAAATCAGCTTAGGCTGATTTTTAGATTGGAGAAAAATATGAATAAGGACTATACAGCGGTAATATTTGATTTAGATGGAACACTTGTGGATTCAATGTGGATATGGGAGCAAATCGATATTGATTATCTTAAGGAAAAAGGACATGATTTACCAGAGGATTTACAAAAAGATATTGAAGGGTGCAGTTTTACAGAAACCGCTCAGTATTTTAAAGATAGATTTAAGATAGAAGACGACATAGAAACGATTAAGAAACGTTGGATTGAAATGTCTAAAGATTTCTATGCTGATAAGATAGTTTTGAAAAAAGGTATCCAGGAACTATTAGATTTACTTAAAGAAAAAAATATTAAGATGGGTATTGCTACAAGTAACTCAAGAGAACTTGCTGAAAGCGTATTAATTAATAATAAGATTGATGATTATTTTGAGGTGCTTGTAACATCTTGTGATGTTAAAAAAGGAAAACCAGAACCAGATGTATTTTTAAAAGCTGCTGAACTGATGGACGTTTCTCCTAAAGTATGTTTGGTATTTGAGGATACTCATGCTGGTGTATTAGCAGGAAAAGCTGCTGGTATGGATGTTATTGCTATTTATGATGCGCTTTCAGAGGAATATATGGAAGAAATTAAAGAAGCTGCTGACCACTATTTAATGTGCTATAGCGAGTTGGTGTAATCACATTGTAAAGAATATCAATAGAAACCTATGATACACTATAGGTGGAGGGTGTTATGATACAATTATTATTAAATCAAATTGTCATTAGAGCTGATATGACAATCCGATAGAGTTGTAAAACACGGTATGCCGTGTTTTTATTTTGTATTCTTGAGGGAGAAAATTATGATAGATTTAGCATTAAAAAATATAAATAAATATTTCGGTGCAACAAAAGTATTTGATGATATCAGCTTTGAGTTACACTCAAAATCACGGGTTGGTTTAATTGGAAGAAATGGAACTGGCAAGACAACTGTATTTAAAATCATTGCAGGCATTGAGCCATATAATGATGGACAGATTACTTACAGAAAAGGTGCAACGGTAGGTTATTTAGATCAGATACCCAGTTTTCCAGATAAGACGGTATATGATGTGCTTTACTTAGCATTTAGTGAGTTAGAAGAAATAACTTTGGCTTTAAAGGAAATGGAAGAGAAGCTTTCTAATCCTGAGTTGGCTGATTATGATAGAGTGCTAAAAGCATATGGAACACTACAACATACTTATGAGGTTAAGGGTGGATATGAAATAAAGGAACGTATTGATAGAATCTGCTCAGGTTTTAAGTTTGAGGAAAGTTTTTTAAAGCAGCCTTTTGAAAGATTATCTGGTGGTGAAAAGACCCGTGTCATTTTAGCAAAAATATTACTTGAAAGACCTAGTATTTTGCTTCTTGATGAGCCAACGAATCATTTGGACCTAGATTCAGTAGAGTGGCTTGAAACATATTTAAAAGATTATGACGGTAGCGTATTGATTATATCTCATGATAGATATTTTTTAGATGCCGTTGTCAGTGAAATATATGAAATAGAAGGCGGGACAACTTCTAAGTATAATGGTAACTATAGTTATTATGTGAAGGAAAAAGAACGTCGAATATTGGAGATGTTAGAGCAATATAAACAGCAACAGAGAAAAATAAAAGCCATGGAAGAAGCCATTAAACGTTTTAGAGATTGGGGTACAAGAGCTGATAATGAAGCGATGTTTGTTAAAGCTAAGCAAGTTGAAAAACGTTTAGAAAAGATGGATAAAGTAGATAGACCCAATAACCATAGAAAGATGGCATTGTCTTTTAATGAAGAGAAACGAAGTGGTAAAGAAGTTGTTAGAATAAGAGAACTGTCTAAAGGTTTTGAAGATAAATTATTACTTGATTCAGTAGATATGGATGTAATGTATCAGGATTTTGTTGCTTTTTTAGGTAAGAATGGCTCTGGTAAAACGACGTTGTTAAAAATGATTTTAGGTCAAGAAACGGCAGATAGTGGATTAATGAAACTTGCTGAGAGTGCTAAGATTGGCTATATGGAACAAGAGATACACTTTGAGTTTCCTGAAAAATCGGTTTTAAAAGGATTTAAAGAGCATTATGCATTGACTGAGGAAGTTGCAAGACGTAAGCTGGCACGATTCTTATTTTATTCAGACGATGTCTTTAAAACAATTGGTAACTTGTCTGGTGGTGAAAAAGTTAGATTATCACTTTGTATGATGATGGAAGAAAAAATTAATTTTCTAGTATTGGATGAACCTACAAACCATGTAGACATTGATTCTAGAGAAATGATCGAACAAGCTTTGAAGCAATTCAATGGAACCGTTCTTTTTATTTCCCATGACCGTTATTTTATTGATCAATTAGCAACAAAAGTGGTAAGAATTGAAGAAAAGAAGTTGAAGACTTATCATGGTAATTATCAGTATTTTAAGGATGAGATTGCAAAATTAGATATCAAGTCTGAAGTTGTTGTTAAAGAGAAAAAAATACCGGTGAAAGAAAAGTCAGAGAAAAAAGGACTCAATATTTTTAAGCAAAAGGAGTTTGAGGAACTTGAGTTAAGTATCGAGAAGGCAGAAACAGAGATTGTATCTATCGAGAACTTAATGGCAGAGTGTTCTGATTACCAAGAGCTTATGAAATTACAGAATAGAGTAAATGAAGAAAATGAAAAGTTAGATGCTTTAATGGAAAAATGGATGTCTTATCAATAGACATCCATTTCTTATAGTAAAAATATAATAGCTACACCTAGAATTGCAATAAATGCACCAAGTGTTTCTTTTAATGAAACGTGTTCTTTTCTAATGAATATGGCAACTGGTATTAACAAGACTGGTGTAATTGACGTCAATGTTGATGCAACACCTGGATTGGTATGTTGAATTGCCAATAGTGATAATGAGATACCTAGAAATGGTCCAAAGAAGGATCCAAGTGTTATATAAGCCATAGCACTTTTCTCTTTAAAGGCAAGGAAGAAACTCTTCCATGTTCCTCTTATTGTAAAGAGTATCGAAAAACCTATAATTCCTGCTATAAGTCTTATTTGAGTAGCCGCAAAAGCGTCGTAGTTCTCTAAACCAAATTTACCAATAATGTAACCGAGTGCTTGTCCAAATGCACCACCAAAAGCAAGTAATATTCCTGCTACTGGATGAGATAACTTAACTTTATTGCCACTATCCTTTGTTAAAATAACTATGGCTATACCTGATAATGTCACAAACATCCCTATAATTTGAGGAGTAGTCATTGATTCACCTAAGATAAAATAGGCCAATATACCACTCATTGGGGGGACGCTTGCATAGATTAACATAGATATTCTCGCACCAATACGAACAAACGCCTCAAACAAGAGTAAATCTCCAATTACCAAGCCAACAAGGCCAGATAAAAATAACCATTTCCATGTTTCCATAGAAGCATCTAGCGGAAATGCAAGTCCTCTTGTTATATAAGTAAAAATCATCAAGAAAATAGATCCGATAAGTAAACGTATTAAATTAAGGGGCTGAGATCCTACTTTTTTACCTGCAACTTCAAAGGATGTTGCTGTTATAGACCAGCAAAAGGCCGTTGCTAATGCTGCAAATTCACCTGTTAAATTCATAATAACCTCCAAAAGGAGTATATCATTTCGTGAATCGAAGAACAACAAACGTGAAAAATGACTTCATAATGAATGAATAGTTTCAATGTGAGACATATAACAAAACATATGAATCAAAACAATCGAATATGGCTTACAAAATGTCAACTAGAAAAAAAGTTGTTGTCTTTTGGTATGTTCTCGTATTATAATAGGCGAGTATATGAAGGAGAGTGTCATGAAAAGAGGACAATTAATAGAACTAACTATAGATGATGTTAGATTTCCAAGTAAAGGTGTAGGTACCTTTAATGATAGGATTGTACACGTTAAAAATACTTTGCCTGGACAAGTTGTTCAAGCTAGAGTGAAAAAGAAAAGAAAAGAGTATGTAGAAGCAAAACTTGTTGAAGTACTTGAAAGATCTTCTATGGAAGTGGATTCTTTTTGTGAACATTTCGGAAAATGTGGTGGTTGTGCAATACAAACACTAAGTTATGATGATCAAGTAAAAAATAAAGCCAAAATGGTTGAAAAACTATTAGATGATAGTGGGATTAGAGGATTTGAATACAGTGGGATTGTTAAAAGCCCATTGATTTATGAATATAGAAATAAGATGGAATTTTCTTTTGGTGATGAAGAAAAAGATGGTCCACTAAGACTAGGTATGCATAAGAAAGGTCGTATGCATGATGTCGTGAATGTGCCTAATTGTCATATATGTCAGAAAGACTTCACAATCATCTCAGAAGCTATTCTAAAGTTTTGTGTAGACAATAATATACCTAAATACAAAAAACGTACACATGAAGGATTTTTAAGACATTTGACTGTAAGAAAAGGTCTTAAAACAAATGAAATACTTATTGGTTTATCAGCATCTACACAGTATGAACTTGACTACGATGCTTTTGTAAAAACGCTTTTAGATTTAGAGCTAGAAGGTGAAATTGTCGGTATTCTTCATATCTTAAATGATGGTATGGGTGATGTTGTACAAGGTCCAATAAAAACACTTTATGGTAGAGAATATTATTATGAGGAGTTATTTGACTTAAGATTTAAAGTATCATTCTTCTCATTCTTCCAAACAAATACTTTTGGGGCAGAAGTTCTTTATAATACAGCAATGGATCATATGGATGATATTGAATCAAAGGTTGTTTTTGATTTATTCTCAGGTACAGGTACTATTGGTCAAATTATGTCTAAGAAAGCGAAAAAAGTATATGGCATTGAGTTGATTGAAGATGCTGTAGAAGCAGCAAAAGAAAATGCTGCATTGAATAATATTACTAATGCAGAGTTTATTGCAGGCGATGTATTCGATAAATTAGAAGAAATAAAAGAGAAACCAGATTATATAGTTCTGGACCCACCTAGAATGGGTATCTTAGAAAAGACTTTAAAGAAGATTATAGACTATAAAGTAAAAGGTATCACATATATTTCATGTAATCCAAAGACCTTAGCAGTTAATCTACAACAATTGCAAAAGGCAGGTTATCAAGTCGAACGTGTAACATGTGTGGACATGTTCTGCCACACCCCACACTTAGAAACAGTTGTAAAATTATCTTTAAAGTAAAGTTATGTATTAACTATAATGAAATATCAAATATTGCTTCCGGTAGAATTGATTCTGTCGGAAGTTTTTTACATAAAAAATCAAACCATAACTATAGATAGTTGTGGTTTGATTATAGCTAATAGGAATATTTAAATTTATGTGCCACAATAAGTCTTAGTAACACGTTCGTCTTCATTTGGCTCTTTTAGATATCTATTGATGTTTAAATCATAGTTAAATGGTTGTGATAATACTTTCATTAACTCTTTAAAAGGTTTTAAATCATTTTCTTCTGCTGCTTTTAGAGCTTGATCAACAAGATGATTTCTAGGAATTACTATAGGATTCGTTTCTTTCATTAAGTTGTAGTCTATATCAAATGTACGCCATTCTTTTAAAAAATCTGAGATATTATCATTAATATAATTTTTATTCGAGATATTTGAAAATGTATTTGTGAAATCCAAATGATGTTCTGACATTGCTTGAAGTAACTTATTAATTAAGGTGATAGGTGCATTATTTAATCCGATTTTATGACTGAAAATTTTGCGCCAATATATTTGGTAAGTACTTGTATATGAGTCTATAGCAAGGTTAGCAATTCTTAATGCCTCTTTCTCATCCTCATGTAGCAATGGTAATAAAGTTTCTGCAAATCTTGCAAGGTTCCATTGACCAATGGCAGGTTGATTTTTATATGCATATCTACCATTTTGATCTATGGCACTATAGACTGTAGCTTCGTTATAGTTATCCATAAAGGCACATGGACCATAATCGATTGTTTCTCCTGCTATAGACATATTATCTGTATTCATAACCCCGTGTATAAAGCCTACAGATTGCCATTTGGCTATAAGGGATGCTTGTTCTTCTATAACTTGATATAAAAATTTAAGATATTTATCTTCTTCATTTTCGAGAGTTGGATAAAGTCTATTTATTGTATAATCTGCTAGTGATTTAACTTGGTTTATATCACCAATTGCTGCAAATTGAAAAGTTCCAACACGAATGTGACTTTTGGCAATTCTAGTTAATATGGCACCTTTATTATTTTCTTCGCGAATGACAGATTCTCCAGTTTTTATAACAGATAAACTGCGTGTTGTTGGTATACCAAGTGCATACATGGATTCGCTGATAATGTATTCTCTTAACATTGAACTCAATGTAGCTCTACCATCTCCTGAACGAGAGTATCTTGTTCGTCCTGAACCTTTGAGTTGAATATCAAAGAGCTGATTATCAGGAGTAAGATGCTCTCCTAAAATAATTGCACGACCATCTCCTAATATTGTAAAATATCCAAATTGATGACCTGCATATGCTTGAGCAAAAGGCTTGGCCTCATTTAGACTATTGCCTGATAAATCTGCAGCTGTTAAATATATATTGTTTAACCCAAGTCTTTGGCACAGTTCCTCGTTTAAAATAACGAGTTCAGGTGCTTTAACAGGTGTAGGTTGTCTTTCAGAAAACATAATGTTAGGTAATGATTTATAGCTATAATTAAACTTCCAACCGATTTTATTCATAAGTCCTCATTTCTACTAAAATGGTATACTATAATAATACTATAACATAGATTTATTTAATAGGACAATAGATGAATTTCATAGTTTTAGCTTTTAAAATCAAAAGAAAACAGTTAAACTGTTATTACTATAGAAGGGGTTATTATGTTTATTAAAGATGATAAGACGTTTGATGCACTAAGAGAAAAGTCAGTTTTGAAATGGCTAGAAGATTTGAAAACTCACAGTGACATTGAAGTAAGAGGTGGTGTTGAAATAACCACTGAATACATTGAAGACTTGAAAAAGCAGATTGTACGTTTAGAAGAAAAAAACCTATTAAAGGACAAGTACCTAAAAAAGATGAAATCAAATAGTAGTAAATAACAGCAGCCATTTAATGGCTGTTTTTATTTTAGATAGGAGCCTAAAAGGCTCCTAATTTATGGGTGATATTTCCATAGATCTTCAGCAATTTTTGCCAACTGTAATTGTCTGTTTTCAAGTGTTGCAGGATCCCAATTATTCACATGAAACTTAGAGCTCAATTGATAACAACTTTTTTCATACAAACATTTTTTTTCTTTGAAGTAAAGTTTAATACCATCTTTATGGAAATTATCTTCTAATAAAGTGAGATTGCCCAATCTATAAATATACTCATCTAACTGATCTTTAGGGAAATTAACTTTCCAGTGATTACTAGGATTAACTGGTAAGATATGTTCAATAACAGCCTCATTTGCTAAGTAATTATAGGATGTATTTGAGATTTTGTTTTCTATGTTAAATAGAATGTAACGTACGAGTTCTTTTGATAAGTTAGAATTTACAGATCTTCTTTTAAAGCTATTCTTGAACTGCTCTTTATCAATATGCAAATGTTTAATCTTATTAAAGATGTCTTTGGATGTAATTAATTTATTATTGGAAATCATAAGAGCTGTTTCATTTATAATGGGCTCTAATTTATATGAGTTCATAGAGCCAATAATACTATACCTAAATGAAATAATTGAACACATCTTTAGTATTTCTTTTAATAATCCTAAATCAGGTTTTCTATAAACACTGATCAGTAATGGCATGAATTCTGTTACACCAAATAACCTCATTTCATCGATTAACTGCATTATTGTATCATCTTCATGAACAAACGAAGCATTGGTCCCAATCAACGCACCGTAGAATGGTGCTATATCATATAGTTCATCAATTAAATCTAGAAGTTCTTTTCTAGTTTGTACTTTCTCTTGAATGAGCTCGAATAAGTTTTTATCGAAGTTAGATCTATTATATGATTGTAGAAAGTGTTTAAGATAAGCTGGAAAATTATCAAATGAGATTACTTTTATTATTTCATTCCATTTAGTCTTAATATTCTTTTTGTCACTTGGTTTGATGAAATCAAACAAGTAATTTTTTAGTGAATCAGTTAAGGCTGGTGACATACCGTGATCGTTTAAAGTTTCCATAATCGTATATGAATGAGTTGTGTTGTTTGTGATTATTTCAAGAAAAGTAAGATTACTTTCAAGAGACTTCAAAAGCTCGGTTAAACAGATCCAATTATTTAACCATTGGCATTCAATATCAATCTTTTGTGAGAAATAGTTGTAGCAGTTATATAAGGCGCGATTTGATTTATGTAATTTACTTATTTGAGCAGGTGCCTTAAATGGTATTAAGTTTTCTGAGTAAAAAGGATGATTAATTTCATTGAGAACTATTTTTGTAGATGAATCTAAATCCCCTTTGAGTATTAGATAATCATGTAAGATAAGGTTTACATAATCTTTATTCTTTTCTATATCAATCCCATAATCTATAAGTTTGTTTAACTTTTCAATTATACATAGAATGACAATACTAATAGTTGTTAACCTTTGTTGACCATCTATAAGATGATAGTTGTCATCATTTATAGATGTGACAATGATTGATCCTAAGAAATGCTTATGGTTATCTTCCGTAAATTTACTGATAGTATGCCAAAGTTGATTCCACTGATTTTCCCCCCAAGTGTAAGACCGTTGATAATTGGGAACAATAAATGTTTTATTACCTTTTATAATCTGAGAAAAACACTTAATATTTGCTGCAAATAAATCTTCCATGGTGCCTCCAATCCAGTTCTTTTTCGAAGCAAGAGTATCATATATAAAAGAAATAATAAAGCAAACTAGGTAGACATATATGTCAATTTACGAATTTCTAATCTGCTTATATAATTTCGGTGTGGAGGTGCACTATGGGAAATCTAATAAGTAAGGTTAAGAAAAGTAGTATAGTAAGTTTGGCAGTTGTTTTGATGATCTGTCTAACAATCGGTTTATTTGTAAATTATGCATTTATTCCATTGGGAATAGCAAATGGTGAAGATCCAGGTTGGCATTCAGAAGGTGATGAAGATCCAGGTTGGCATTCAGAAGGTGACGAAGATCCAGGTTGGCATTCAGAAGGTGACGAAGATCCAGGTTGGCATTCAGAAGGCGATGAAGATCCAGGTTGGCACTCAGAAGGCGATGAAGATCCAGGTTGGCATTCAGAAGGCGATGAAGATCCAGGTTGGCATTCAGAAGGCGATGAAGATCCAGGTTGGCATTCAGAAGGTGACGAAGATCCAGGCTGGCATTCTTAATAAGAGATGTTTAATGTTATAAATAATTTTGTTGGATTATAAGTAATGAAAGATATGATTAGAGATCATATCTTTCTGTTAGTAGTTGAAACATTTTATCATAATCATTATGGGCGTTTATAAGTTTATATAATTCTATTGAGCTTCTTAGATATTTTTTACCTTCTAGAATGTTATCGGACTTATATGATGCTCGTCCATAAATATTACAAAGATCTGCTAAATAAGCAGTTTTATTTAATTTGAGGCAATGATCAATGCCTTTTTTTGATTGAGAAACAGCTTTACTATTAAACTCTAGTTCAAGGTATAATCGTGAAAGATTATACAAAAATCTTGAATAAACATCATCTACTAAATGGGTATTATGATGTTCATAATTATTGATTGATTTTACGAGAAGTGTTTCAGCAACTTCAAAATTGTTGTTTTTTAAGTAAAGAACAATTATTGAGTTCATTATCTTTAATTCCAAAGCGCTAAGAGGATAATCAAAGAGTTCATAAATTGTACCAAATTCTCTAGTATTTCTTAATATGAATTCATAATATTCAATAGAAATTGTGATTGGAACTTCAATATAATTGCTCAAAGCACCCATTAACCAAGCTGATTCCTGATTAACTAGTGTACAATCAGTATTATTAAGAATTTCTGAATTGAGCAGAAGTTCTAATGTTTCATGATGTTTTTGTTTGCTAAATAGGTCGTTGGCTCGTTGAATCTCTTGAGCGAGTTCAAAAGCATTTGGTTCTGATATATATGGAATATAGTCAAAAAGTTCATTGCCCAATCGTTTTGATAACTCTGAGAGTAGCAAAAGTGTTGGATTGGCAAGATTGTTTTCAATTCTTGATAAATGTTTAATTGTACAAATACCTTCTGACAACTGTGCTTGTGTGATATTTTTTAATGTTCTGAGTTCTTTTATAACATTACCAAAGTAATCATTCATACTATCCTCCCTCTTGTATATAATATCATAATAGTGATAGGAAATGTTAGCAGAATAAACAGATCAAGTAAAAAAGCTCACTATGATTTACAAAGAATTTTATTATTAGAATCACCTTTTATAACGTGTAATGCATGACTGAACATAATGATGGAATCATTAAATGATACTAATTAGAATGTGTGTAGAAGTTAAACTATATGACGGTCAGCACTTCAAAAGGAAGAGTGGCTAGTGTAATATGATTATAGGGGACTATAAAATGGGTGATGGGAGATACTATTCTTTTTTTCAATTTTTTGATGTACTTTTTATTATGATACTGGCTATATTTAGTCTTTTTAGTATTGTGCGTATTTACTATCGTAGGTATGACTATGCTCAAAATTTACATATTCTTTTTCCTTTATCTGCAATTATGTTATTTACCTTACTAAGGGTTGTTGAGTACGTTTATCCTGATTTAGCTGTTTGCTATAATCTTAGAAACTTCAGTCTGTTTTTATTACTTATTATTCTTGTCACAGTAAACATATCTAATTTTAAATTAAGCAAAAAAACATTAATTCTTGGTAGTTTAGCATTAATACTATTTTTACTAGGATTAAACATTTATATTACTGAATATAGTTTTCATAATATTCTTTATTCTTTCAGTTATAAGCTGATTTATATGTTTGTTTTACTAGTATCTATTTTCAATAGTGTAAAGCACTTTGATTTTGAGAATGAGAAAATGATGTTTTTGCCGATTGTTTTGCTCTATTTGGCACCTTCATTATTCTACCTTATGAGTATCATCTTTGACCGTACTTACATTGACTATGTTGAAATTGTCTTAATGGGATTGTTCATACTATATATAAATATAAGATTTATGAAACATGATGAATCATCTTATTCTGTTTTAGCTTTTGATAAAATAGGCAATATGGGGTTAAACTATATCCTTGTTTTAGATGAGTACAATAGGGTGATTTATACAAATCAGGCAATTAAAAATGCTACTTTTTTCAAGAAAACATTAAAAGTAAATATGACAGATTTTGCCGATCTTTTTAAGGGAGATACTATAAAAAAATACAACTATAAGGATAAAGAATATATTGAAGTTTCTTTAGATAAAGGGGAAATATACTTTGAGTTTAAAGTAACGGAACTTAATGAAAACAGTCAAGTAATTGGTAATATAATTACCTTTACTGATATTACGGAATTGCTTAACTTATTGATAAATCTTGAGGATAAAAAATTGCAATCAGAAAAGGTCAATGAAAAATTAAAGAACTATTCTGAGGTCGTTTATCATTTAGAAAAAGAGAAGGAAGTTAACAAATTACTAGAGGAGATTGTGACTTCAAGGGATAAACAACTGACTTATCTCTCACAAATGGTATTGGATGCAAATCTTAAGATAGAAGATCCCTTATTTGAGAAATACATTGATGTTGCAATTAATAAGAGCAATGATATTTTGGAAGAAGTAAGGGAAACTGTTTCAAAGTATAGAGAGTATTATGGAGGTTAGAATGATTAGAGTTGTTTTGGTAGATGACCAACTTCTTCTTAGAGAATCTATTGCACACTTATTAGAGAACGATGAACTGATAGAAGTTGTTGCAATGGGCGCAAATGGTAACGATGCAATAAAACTCTGTGCTGCTTACAATCCTGATATTATTCTTATGGATATTGAAATGCCTGAGTTAGATGGTGTTAGTGCTACAAAAATAATAAAAGAAAAATACGAGCACATTAAAGTCATTATTCTTACAACCTTTGAGAATCCTGATAATATTATGGAATCTTTTGTAAATGATGCTGATGGTTATGTTGTTAAGAACATTTCCCATAAGGATCTTGTTCGTGCAATAAAATGTGTTAACAATGGATTAACTGTGATTGATAAGAGTGTAAAAAAAATCATGATGGATAGGTTTAAAGGATTAACAGACTACAAGTCAAAATATGAAGATATTCTAACCGAAAGAGAGATCAACATTGTAAAATACATCGCTGTTGGATTAAGTAATAAAGAAATTGCTGCAGAACTCTCTTACTCACAGGGAACAATTAAGAATAATGTAAGTAAAATTCTAGAAAAACTCAATATGTCTGATCGAATACAGATTGCCATATTTGCTATTGAGAATGGAATGGTGTAGGTATTATGGATCCTGTTACTAAGACTAAAGTAGCAACAATAACTCTATGGAATTTTGGAGCAATACTAGTAAATGTCATTGCATTTGCTATTATGTACATGAAAGCAAATAAGAGTAAATGTTTAAAAACATTTTTTATTGTTCAATTATCTATGTTTATCTGGCTAGCTGGAAAAGTACTTAAAACTGTATCACCAACTGTTGAACTAAGATGGTTCTTTATTGTTTTCTATTATTTCGGGATTTGCTTGTTAGAGGCAAGTTTCTTAGATTTTTCCTATATTTACTATAAGGAAAAGCACATGGATAGAAAGTTGAGAATACTAATTTATTTTGTGGCACTATGTCAGTTTATGGTTGTAGTCACCAATCCATACCATTATCTGTTTTACTCTAGGTACAGTTTCTGGGGTGATGATTTTGGCAGTTTGTTCTATGTTCATGTTGTTATTAACTATTTGTTTATTATCGTTGGTATGGTCTTATGTAGTATAAGGTTCAAACACCACCTAAAAGATAAAACACGTTTTCAAAAGAATTTGATTACCATAGCAATCTTAACACCATTAATATTTAACTTTATTTATATAACAAGAAGTCTTGAAGCGGTCTTTGACTATTTGAAAATACAGGTATTTGATGTTACACCAATTATTTATACTTGGTCAATTTTAATCTTTGTTTATGCAACTTTTAAATATGAGTTTTTTGAGTTGTCTCCAATTATGAAGCATGAGGTTGCTAAGAAACTAGATACACCAACTCTAATTATAAATGATGAAAAAAGAGTACTCTATACAAATACAAAATTTAAGGAAGATTTTGCTTCTGAATATGATATTATAAGCCAATTAGACATAAAGGAATTAAGTGACACCATTGTTCTTAAGAACAGTATTTATAGATATTCAGTCCATGTACATAAAGCATTAAATGATAAAAAATATATTATTGGATTTTCTAATGTGACTGCTTACGAACTAGCTAAGGAGGCATTAGATAAGGAAAATGAAGAACTAGCATATTCTAATAATAAACTTCAAAATCAAATAGAAATGTTAAAGCAATCATCTTTGGTCGGTGCAAGAAACTATATAGCTAGAGAGCTTCATGATATTCTAGGACACTCTCTTGTCGTTACTATCAAGTTGTTGGAGGTTAGTAAGATGTTCTATAAATCTAATGTAGAATGGGCCAAAGATAGTTTAGAGAAGGCATTTATATCGATAAAAGATGGATTTGAAGAGATGAAATCAATCACTAAGAAAGATAATGCAAAACTGTACAATACTTCTGCACTTGAAAAAGAGTTAAAAAGTATGTTAAAAGTTGTAGATATAAGTGGTGTAAACGTCAACTTCTTTGTTAGAGGACAGAAAAGATTCTTAGAAGAAGATGTCTATGATACATTAAAAAGAGTTTTAACAGAACTTGTGACCAATACATTAAAACATTCAAAAGCGACAGAGCTACTATTAGCTATTAGTATTACAGAAAACGAAATAAGGGTTCAGACAATGGACAATGGTATTGGTGTTAGGAATTTAGTTAAGGGAAATGGTTTAAATGGCATTGATGGAAGATTGTCATTAGTTAACGGTAAAGTTAAATATAGAAGTGAAATGAATGAAGGTTTTTCTACAAATATGAATATACCAATTTAACTCAGATTAATTTCTGAGTTTTTTTGTGTTTTAGAAATATACAATATGATGAAAACATTGAGTATATGGACAGATGGCTAATAAAATTGGTCAGATGGCTAAAGGACAGTGACCACTAGAGTATAGTTTCAGTATTTAATGAAGCATAAACTAATAATAGGTGAAATGAAAATATGTAAGGAGAATGCTTATGATGAAAGCACATGAAATTGATTTTCAACTATATGGTGATGATATGCAGTTTGTTGAGATTGAGCTTGATGAGGGAGAAAGTGCATTAGCCGAAGCAGGTGCAATGATGTACATGGATGAGAAAATTGGTATGGAAACAATCTTTGGAGATGGATCGGAAAAAAGTCATGGTAAAGGGCTTATGGGGAAATTATTAGGTGCGGGTAAGCGAGTTATAACAGGAGAAGGTCTATTTATGACGGTGTTTACCAATACACATGGTGGGAAAGCAAAGGTTGCTTTTGCAGCTCCATACCCTGGAAAGATAGTTCCTTTTGATTTGTCTGAGTTTGACAATCAAATCATTTGTCAAAAGGATGCATTTTTATGTGCTGCTAAAGGAGTATCAATCAACATTCATCTTCAAAAGAAAATGTCTGGATTCTTTGGTGGAGAAGGATTTATTATGCAGAAGCTTGATGGTGACGGATTAGCATTTTTGCATGCTGGTGGCACCATTATTAGAAAGAATTTAATGGATGGAGAATCTTTAAGAATTGATACCGGCTGCCTTGTTGCTATGAGTAGTGGAATCGATTATGATGTTCAGTTTGCTGGAGATATCAAGTCAGCAATGTTTGGTGGAGAGGGTCTATTTTTTGCAACATTAAAGGGACGAGGTAGTGTATGGCTTCAGTCACTACCGATTAGTAGAATGGCTGATCGAATTGCATCTGCAAGTAATTCTAGTAAAGGAGAATCAAAAGGTGTTAGTAATCCATTAGAAGAACTTTCTGGATTAACAAACTTATTTGGGAGAGATTAGATGAGAAAATTAATTCTGCTGTTAATGTTGCTTTGCTTGAATTTTGGATGTCAAGCTGAGGCTGAGGAGCTAAAAGAGCTAGAAGCATCACTGTCGAGTGGTGTCGATAGTATTCAAGAAATAGAAGTATCATCATTGGATACTATTGCAGTTGATACGACTGAAGTCAGTACTGATGAATGTGATTCTATGGAAAATGATTACATTTCAGAGAATGAGAAGTTTAAATATAACCATACAATTAACTTAGAAAATAAGTTAGAAATAAATCACGAAAAAGTTAATGAGGCTATTAGTATTGGTTATGAGAGTATTATAGAAGAGCTAGATATCTATACATATGTTCCGAATGAAAATGATACGATAAGCTATTTATCACAAAACAGTTCATTTGAATTAGGAGAATCCTTAAGTCATCGAGGATTTGAAGGTTTAGAAGTGATTTATCAAAGAAGCCAATATGTTTGGGAGGACTTTTTTGGTGATTTAGATGCAACTGAGTTAACAAGAGAAATCACTGTGAAATTAAAGGGGATGAGTATTTACGAAACTGACATAGTAGATGATTATGAAAAATATTATAGATTCTTTGATGAAAAAAAAGGGATTTATTATGAAGTAACAGATTTGATGATGGGCAATTTTACCGATCCTAATAGTGTGTTGACAAAAAACGTTACTGGTATGTCATGTAATTATCTAGCAATTGAAGGACTTGTTCCTCCTAGTTACAACCCATTACATATAGAGGAAGAAGAATCTAAAGAATATTATATCACTTCATTAAATGATCGACCATGCTTATTTATTGGCTCAAGTAAAAATGATAAATGGTATCAGAGATGGATTGATATTGAATATGGTTTGGTAATTAAAGAGTTAGTATTTGATTCAGAAGGATTGTTGATTGATCGCAAAATTGCTATTTCTGTAGAAAAAAAGGAGATTACAGATGAATCATTTTATGAACCGAATGATATTGAGTTTAAGGATATAAGTCTATACATCTTCATTGCAGATGGAGGTGATGTGGATACTTTGAAGGGGGCTATATATAATCATTTTCCTGATAAGGACTTTGGTTTGAAACTGTCTTCGAATGATAACCATGTAATTACTCTATATTCAACTGGTATATCTGAAATGACCCCTAGTATTGAAGATGTTGTGTACAGTAGTCAACATACAAATGATGATGGAGTGACAACTAGAATTAGAGAGATTTCTGATGGTCGATATTACACGATTCACGATGGTTTGAAAATTATAGAAATTTACGATAAATCTTGTTATGAGAAGAAGTTCTTTAATTTTAATGATGTTGGTTTATTAGAAGTTGAGTCAACAGAAAAAGGTATGAATTATACATTTTATGATGGTAATAATATATCTGTCAGCGCACTATATGATGTTTATGAGTATATTATTGAATTGGGTGTGGTTGTTACTATTAATGTATATCAGGTGGAAAATATTAAGGATAATATCCCAATAGGCGATAGTAGGAGTTATACTTATGATTTCATTGAGTTTGATGAAAGTGTTTATGATGAAAGTTGTTTAGATACTTATGAAATAAGAGATCATGGTGAAGGAAGTTTTAATGACGGTGAGTTTAGACCGTTTTGGTATGAATAGGAGAGAATGATGAAGAATTATGTAAAAATATTGATTATTATGTTATTGGCTATAAGTTTAATAAGTTGTAATGCTAATGCGAAAATTAATGAGTCGGAGAATGTAACACCTGTTCAGGAGACAGAAACACAAACTGAGATAAGTACAACAGATTCAGAAAGCACAGTTTCACCAGCGGTTAGTCTAGATCTTCTTCAATGTGGTGAAGCTTATAAAGCAAGTAATTTAAGCTATAATGTTATAGGTGTGGAGATCGAAAGCAATGTATTGAGACTTAATTTAGAAGTTTACAATCATTCAGATGAGAACATTGAATTTACACCTATGGACACCTTGACCGTTTATGATGAGAAGAATGAAGAGTGTAGTTGGAATATGATGATAGGGCGATTGAATGGGCCAATAACTCCTGGAAATAAAATTATGGGAGAAGTGGGTTTTGATTTAGAAGATGGTGAATCAAGTAAATATGTCTTACATATTGGTGAATCTTTTGAGTATGAACCAGCCATTGAAATAACAAGTGATGATGTTGGAATGGCATTCTCAGAAGTTTTTGAGTCGAGTGATATAAAATCGGAATATAGCATCGGCATACCTGTAAAATCAGCTGTATTTGATTTCTTAATTCAAGGAGCAAGTCTCAAAGAGAGTGATAAAGACGGTAAAGATGTTTTACTAGTTGATTTATCAATTACCAATAACGATTCAGAATTTCGTACTTTAGGTTTTGAAATTAGTGGAGTATACACTGCTGATGGAGAGGAACTTGCTACAGCTGTATTGGATTGGACCTTCCCTAACTATGGTCTTGAAAGTAAGGAAACACAAACAGGTATCATGTCATATTATTGTGAATCAGGGGAAACTGATTTTTATATGGTTGTAAAACCTAATATTAATAATTTTGATAGAAGTGAAATGATAGTTTTTTCTGCTGAAGTTGCTGAAGAGTCATCAGATAATACTGGTGATGGAATGACACTTTTAAGCTCACTTAGTTCTAAAAGACCAGAAACTATGCGAATTGAATCGGAGTTAACTGCTTTTAATACAACGACAATTATGACGACTTATTATGATGGTGAAAAATCAAGAACTGAAATTGATGTACCTAATATGGCAAAGAGTATACTAATACATCTTCCAAGCGAAGAGGCCATGTATCAATATGTATATGGTGAGTCTACAGGAGTTAAAATCTTAAATGCAGATTCAGTATCTGCTGGAGAGATGGGGCTTATGATGGATACTTCTATGTTGTCTGAAATAAAGAATGAGTCATCAGAAAATGTTATCGCTAAACCAGATGATTTAGATGGAGAAGAAGTTATTTACTTAGAAGCAACACAATATGATGAAGAGATGGGAGATGTTTTAGTAAAGATGTGGTATTCAGATAAGTATGCAACACCTCTTAAGTATGAAATTCATGTTGGTGAGACTATTATGATGGAATTGAAAGTTAATAGTATCTCCGATAACGTGAATTTCCATGGAGAATTATTTACACCTCCAAGCGATATCACATTTGAAGATATTGATATGGAAGTTCTTATGGAAAACTGGTAGATGTGTATAGAATCTGTTTACGGTATTATCTAAAGACACAATTGTAAAACAATTTGCATTACGTATGATTTTATTCCCCCAGAATAGAGGTTATTATTTATAAGGTTACTCAAATGAGTAGCCTAATTTTTTGTAATTTGATATATTTTTCTAAATATTAAGAAAACTTAAATTATAATTCGTTGTTATTTTAATGACTTTAGGCAAAATACGATATAAAATTATTTTGTATATACAAAATGAGAACTTTATTAAGAATTATTTATTATTAGTTACAGCAAATATATTTTTAGGGGGGTTAGGTATGATTGAATTAAAAAGTATTTCGAAAACTTATACACATAACAATCAATCGCATGTCATACTAGACAATCTGTCATATGTCTTCGAGCCAGGAACAAAGACGTCTATTCTTGGAGAAAGTGGTAGTGGGAAAACAACATTACTTAATATTATTGGTGGCATTGATTTAGATTTTGAAGGGGAACTGTATTTTAGAGGCGAGCAAGTGGAGGATTTTGATAAGTTCAGACGAGAGAATGTTAGTTTTATTTTTCAAAGTTTAAACTTAATCAGTCACTTAAGCTTAATAAAAAATATTACCATCAGTTTGACGAATGATGTTAAGGACAAGGAAGAACGAGCAATAGAGCTATTAAAAAGAGTTGGTCTTTATGAACACAGAGATAAGAAACCGCATCAACTATCTGGTGGTGAAAAACAACGAGTTGCTATTGCAAGAGCACTAGCGAGAGAAACGGATATTTTACTCTGTGATGAGCCAACTGGTAGCTTAGATGAAGTAACAAAAGAAGATATTATGAATTTAATTATGGATGTCTTTAAAGATAAAACGATTATATTTGTAACTCATGACGAAAAGTTGTCGCAAGATTATGCTGATATTATCTTGAAATTTGAGGATGGAAAGATTAATCGTGAAGTAAGAAACGAAGTTAAAAAGCAAACTAGAAAACATTTGAAAGAAAGTAAAACTTTCAAGAAACGATTTGAGTTCAATTTACTTTCAAAAAAAATTGATTTGTTTAACGCTTCATACTTGATTATTATTATTTCAGCCTTGTTTTTGTTTGGAACAGGAATAATCAGAGGAATCGAGTCAGAGGTAGATGCATTTTATATTGATAAATATAAGGTAGATAAAATTGATGTACATACATCGCGATATACAACAGATGGATTTTCAAAATTTGTAGACGACTACAATGCAGAAAATGAAAGTGATATCATTGGCTATATGGCTTCAATAGGCATGAGTACGAGTATTAATTCTGAAAAAAATGTATTTGCTAAGAATCTTCACAATATTCAACCAAATGTAAGAGCTTCTGTACAAAGTGATTTATTGATAGGTCGTTTACCAGAGAATAACGATGAAGTCCTTTATAGTAAAGGATCTGCTCTTAAAACTTTGTTTAATTATTATGCTTTAGAGGTTGAAGATAAAGGCGAGTTAGAGAGCATCTATAATAGGTTATCTGAGTTATCAAATGAAAAGTTGTATCAAGAATTATCAGAACTTGATCTGTCGTATACAAATACATATCAATATAATGATAAATATGTTTATGATACACCATTAGAAATAGTAGGTTTGATTGATGATTTTAATTATTTTGATAATGAGATCTATAGCTTTGAGAATCAAGAAACCTCTAAAGATGTTCTTTTGAACTCAAATATCTATGTGATAGATGATGAATTCATGAATTTTATTTCTATTGTTTATTTAGGAGAACGTGGCATTAAATTCACAGAATACAGTGTATTTATTGACGAGGAGGACTTTGAATTAAGAAATGATGTGTTTGATGGATTTCTTCTTCGTGGATTCCAGATATCAGGTAGAGATACTATTACTACTGAACGTAATAATTATCATGAGACATTACAAGGTTATAAAGTAACACTCATGGTTGGCTGTTTTATTTTATTGATATTTGGTGCGATTTCAATATACAACGGTATACAATCAAGTATTGTTAGGAATAAGAAAAATATTGGTATTTATAAATCACTAGGTTATACCTCTAAAAATATAAAAAATATGTTTGTTACTGAAGGTGTTATTATTTCAATATTTACAATTTCATTGTCTATGCTTATCTGGATAGGTTTAAAGACAATTATGAATGATCATATTGTGTATGCTTTGGATCCTACAGATAAATTTGGATTTGCAAACATTTCTTATTTAGCACCATACGCTGTTATAATTGTGATTGCAATAGTTGTATCTATAATTATGACATCGATACATCAGGAATTTAAGAAAATAAATATCGTAAGCTTAATAAAACATAAATGAGGTGGTTTATATGTTAGAACTTAGAAATATCATAAAAAATTATCAAATAAGAAAAGACAGAACACAAACTGTTCTAAAAGATGTGAGTGTTAAGTTTTCAGATAGAGGTTTTGTATCAATTTTAGGTAGCAGTGGTAATGGTAAAACAACTCTACTGAATGTTATCGGTGGATTAGATAAAATTGATTCAGGAAACATTTATTTCAACAATCAAGAGGTTGTGGATTTCGAGAAGTTTAGAAGAGAACGCATTGGTTATGTTTTTCAACAGTTCAATTTAGTTGAACATTTGACTATAGTTGATAATGTTATTGTCAGTATGGATGATAATGTTAAGAATAAAACTGAACAAGCTAAAAAAATATTAACTGATATGGGACTAGAAGACTGTTTAGAGAAGCATCCCAAACACCTATCTGGTGGCCAACAGCAAAGGGTTGCTATAGCAAGAATGATTGCAAAAAATGTTGATATCATTATATGTGATGAACCAACTGGTAGTTTGGATGAAGAAACTGAAAGAAGTATTGTTGATATTATTAAAAAGTTGTCTAAGGAGAAGCTTGTTTTATTTGTTACTCACAATCGAAAAATAGCTGAAGAATACAGTGATCGCATTATTCATGTAAAAAATGGTCAACTAGTAGAGGATGCCTTTGACGAGAATAATATAAAACTTAACGAACAAGTTAATCACAGAACCTATAATAAGAATCTTCTATGGTTAGCGATTAAAAGTTTGTTTGGACGTGTAAAGTATACATTTAAGTATTTGTTCTTAACAACTTTCATTTTATTTGTAGCCTCAATTGCATTTATACTAGAAGGTGAGTTTTTCACAAGGTATATGCATGAATCTGCAGTAGATGAAGGGGTCAATGTTATATATTTTGATACGGAAAGTGATGTTGTGATAGATGATTTAAAGACTATCGATCATATAGAACATATTACCCCAAGTTACGATTTTACAATAGGTATAGCAGCTTCCGATTATGTAGACTCAAGAAAGTCTACTGAAACTGGTGTCGAAGATATTACAGGTAATGATTACATAAAAAGTTCAATAGCTGTTGGTCGTTTTCCAGAAAATCCAAATGAAATTTTAATGACCACAGAAGGTATCATTCTTGTATTAAAGGAGTTAAATATTGGTGGAGATCGATTGTATGATCAATACTTAACTGGTGAAATTACAAGTGAATATGTCTTTGGATTAGTCGACTGGAGATATTTCTTTATCGCTGAATATGGTATGCCTAAAGTAAAAATTGTTGGCTTAATAGATGAAAATAAAATTTTTGAAAGTCATCATAAAGTGTATATGGTAGAAGGATTCTTTGATCTTTTCGAGTATCCAGGGAGTATAGAGTCAAATCAAATAAAAGTTTATAAGAATGATTTATACAGAGAGGATAATCAAACGATTATAGAAGATTTCTCTGATAAAGGAATTGATGTTGATGAGACATATTTGATAAAACTTGAAGGTATATATAATCATATTGATTCATTTTTACAGTTGTCAAAGATATCTTTATTTTTAATCATTGCAATTGCTCTAGTATCATTTTTATCTTTACAATATACATCCCTATTTGAACGTAAGTTTGAGATTGGATTATATAGAGCATTAGGCTACAGTAGAAAAAATATTTTGAAGGTACTTGCTTCTGAGATGTTTACAATTAGCCTTGTTGCACTATTGATTGTTTTAATTGCAATGAATGTTTTTTCATTGATGATGCTTTCTAGTCTGGATTATTATCATAGTTACATTGAAATTGTAAATACCTTAAATATTGCTGGCATAACACTAAGTTTACTTGCAATTATTTCTGTATTATCAATTGTGAGTGTTTACAGTGGAAATTATTTAATTCTAAGAAAATCAGTACTATCAAATATAAACAATTTATAATGAGTCAGCTACTTTTGTAGCTGATTTTACTTTTGTAGCTGATTTTACTTTTGGTATCATATATTTTTGTGAGCTTTGGATTAAATAATGAGATTAAGGGCATAATATAATATAAGTAGAGAAAAGAGAAGATATGATAACAGAATACAATAAAAAGCTTAATAGTTCTTACAACGTATATGAAAAATACAATTCCTATAAATCATACAGAAAGCAAGTAACCGATAGAATTAAGTCAGTTCTATCTACTGATAGTAATCTCTTGATTGTTGGTGCTGGAAACCTAAGTGATATAGATTTAGGTGTTTTATCTAAATATCAGGTGACTTTATTAGATATTGATGAAGAAGCTATGAAAGAAGGTATCAAAAGACAAGGGCTTAATTTGAAAGATTTTACTTTAATAAAAGGGGATTTGACTGGATTAGAAACAACCGACTTTTTCAGCAATCTAGATGAAATGAGGGATGATTATTTACTAAGTCCAATTAAGATTAGTTTGAGTCAATATGATATTATTATTGTATTGCCTATATATACGCAACTATTACTACCACAGCTAATAGAGATATTGGGATATGAAAGAATACAAGCATATTTACCATTAATCCAAAATAGAATTGATGTTCTGAATAATTTTTTAAGAGAACATTTAAAACCTGAAGGGAAAGTGATTGCCTTTTCAGATGTTCTTGAATATGATCATTCGCAAGAGGAATATCAATATCTGAAAGTACACGAAAATAATGCTATGTTATTAGATGATTTTTATACTCAGTATTTGAATACATATGGTCATGGTCTAGGATCATATGGACTTTTTGAAATGAGTCAAAAGTTAAATGTTTTTAAGGAAGACTATCTGATATGGCCATTTTCAAAAGAACGATTGATGTTAATAAAAATGATTGTTGCAAAATAAACCCGTTGTCTTTGACAACGGGTTTCAATTATTTTCTAAGATACTCATCAATACCTTTTGCAGCTTTATGTCCATCTGCAATTGCCGATATAATATCAGGTCCATTGACAATATCACCACCTGCAAAGAGATATTCATGGTTTTCTATTTGACCATTTTCCAATACTTTTAGCTTGTTCTTATCAACATGGAGATTGCTACCTAATCTTTCAAGAAGGTAATCGAAATCCGGATCAGAACCGACAGCGAAGAAAACTTGTGTGGCTTCTATGATGCAAGTTTCTTCATGATTGGTATATGTTTTAATCTTTCCATTTTCACTTCTAGTTTCACAAGCAGAGACTTTTATACCAGAGATTAATCCGTTGTGATCAACAATTATTTCAGTAGGAGAGGCATTAAGGTTATAAATAACACCTTCTTCTTTTCCTTCTTTTATTTCATCATCGCTTGCTGCTAAATATTCTTCTGATTTTCTAGCAATAAAAGTGACGTGATGTTCACCGTATTTTTCTAATTGGAACCTAACCAATGTTCTAGCAACATCAAAGGATACATCACCACCACCAATGACAACAACCTTTTTATGAATATCTGGCATGACATCATTGCCTCTTGTATATTCTCTAGCTTTTGATAAGAAATCTAATGAGGTATGAACATCCTTATGATCATTATTTGGTATAGTGAGTTTTCTTGGTTTCCAAAATCCAGTTGCAAGGAAAATCGCATCATATTTATAATGAAGCTCAGTAACTGTAATATCTCTACCTACTGTTGTATTAGTGATAAATTTGACACCAATCTTTTTGATGATTTCAATATCACGATTGACCTTATCATCTGGTAAGCGATACTCTGGTGCACCATATCTGATGACACCACCTAGTAGTGGTCTAGTTTCATAAACTGTTACTTGATATCCCATGGTTCTTAGATAATAAGCTGCAGAAAGACCAGCTGGTCCTGAACCTGCAATTGCGACTTGTTTGTTGTTTTGTTTAACGACTGGACTAAGAATCATTTTTTCATAATCTTGGTCTGTAACTGCATCAACGATATACCTTTTAAGCCATCTTATTGATACTGCTTCACCGCGATTAGCGATGACACATACATTTTCACATCTATGTGTACAGATACGACCGCATACATTTGGTAATGGATTTGTTTTATAAAGCCATTCTAAGCCAGCTTGAAGATCATTTGAGTAAATAGCATTAATATACTCAGGTATGTGCATATGCGCTGGACAGGTCTCCGTACAAATACCACACTCAACACATCTAGAAGCTTCTTTAAGTGCCATTTCTTTAGAAAAACCTTTAATAAGTTCCATAAAAGAATGTACTCTAATATCTTCAGCTACTTCTTCCATTTCATATCTCTCAAGATCAAGAAGTTCTGATACTTCATCTCGTGTATAACCATCTGGATAATACTTGTGATGGATGCCTAGTTCATCAGGTATAAAGATGAAAGTATTAGGATCAGTTGTGACATGGATATATTCTTTTGTCATACCAAGAGAACCTGATGTACAGATATCTACACATAATCCACAAAATGAACAACGGCCATAATCAAAAGCTGGTAACTGATCATTTGCACCGTCTTTAATTTCACGTCCATCTATTGGAATCATAGATATAGCAGCGGTGGGACATATTGAAGCGCATGTCCCACAACCAGTACATTTATCTTGATGATTAATATGAAATCCTCTATATCGATCGGAAGCTGTTCGAGGTGTTAAAAATATATCTTCTTTTTCTACAGTAACAGGCTCCTTAAAAAGGTACTTCCAAGCTTTTATAGGTGATAATATACTTTTATTAAATGACATAATGTGTCCTTTCAGCTGTATCATTTACTTGCTCAAATACTCATCTATTGCTTGCGCTGCTATATGTCCAGTTGCGACTCCGTTGATAATATCAGGTCCTCTAACAATATCACCGCCAGCAAATAGCCAAGGGTATTTTTCAAACTGACCATTATCTTTAACCTTTACTTTGCCTCTGAAGATTTCGATTGAAGCTTTCATCTCATCGTTAAAGAAATCATAGTTCGCCATTTGACCGATTGCTATATATATTTGTGAAGCTTTGATAATCTTTTCATCTGAATCATCATAGCTAGGATTGAATCGGCTTTCTGAATCAAATATAGAAAGTACTTTCTTGACACGTAAGCCTTCGATTTTTCCTGATTTAATAACAATTTCTTGTGGTCCGTATCCGAAGTTATAGTGCAATCCTTCTTCTTCGCCTTCTTCAATTTCCTCAAGATCAGCAGGTAAGATACCTCTGTGTTCAAGTGCAGCCATAGAGACATTGGAATGACCATACTTTTCTTCTTGTAATCTAATAAGTGTTCTAGCGACATCAAAGGCTACATTACCACCACCGATAACAACAATGTTTTCATGAATATCAGGCATTTCAGAAACTTTTCGATTGTAATCTCTTGATTGCCCTAAAAATTCAATGGCAAATTTAACTTCGCTATTATCACTACCAGGAATCGGAAGTGGTCTTGAGTAAGAGAAACCAATTCCTAAAAATACAGCATCATAGTCATGATTAAGTTTTTCTAGGCTGATGTCTTTACCAAGCTCGGTATTACATTTAAAGTTGACACCTGATTTCTTTATGATATCAATATCCTTCAAAACTGAGGTTTCAGGTAATCTATATTCTGGACCACCATATCTAATAACACCGCCAGGCAGAGCATTTTTTTCATAGATATCAACTTCGTATCCTAATGTTCTTAAATAGTAAGCACAAGACAAGCCTGATGGACCAGAACCCACAATCGCAACCTTCCCATTTACTGGTTTGGTAACTAACTCTAAAGCAGCGGCTTCATAATCCTCTTGAGGCGTATTGTCAACAATGTATCTCTTTAACCATCTAATAGCGACTGCTTCACCGCGATTACTAATCACACACGCGCTTTCACATTTATGTGTACAGATACGGCCACATACATTTGCTAATGGATTTGTTTTATACAACCATTTAATACCTTCTTTTAAGTCACCATCATATATTGCTTTGATGTATTCAGGGATATTCATCCCAGCTGGGCATGTTTGAGTACAGACGCCACATTCTACACATCTAGAAGCTTCCTTGAGTGCCATTTCTAATGAGAAGCCTTTAACAATTTCAATAAAGGAGTTCTTACGAGAAACACCTTCGTGTTCCATTTCGTTTCTTTCTAGATCAAGCAGTTCAGAAACTTCATCTCTAGAATAACCTTGTTTCTGCTTCTGACCATGAATACCCAGTTCATCTGGCATAAAATTAAAGGTTTCAACATCTAATGTTGTATGAACATATTCTTTTGTCATACCGAGTGAACCAGCTGTACAGATATCTACACATAAACCGCAGAATGAACATCTACCATAGTCTATGACTGGTCTTTCATTTTTCTTACCATCTTCAAAAGGTTGATCAGGTAATTCAACCATATTGATGGCTTTTGTTGGACATATTTCTCCACAAGTGCCGCAACCTGTACATTTACTATGATCGTTAACATGAAATCCTCGATACCGATTTGATGCTTCTCTTGGTGTCAAGAAGATGTCTTTCTTATCAACTGTAACAGGTTCTTTTAAAAGGTACTTCCAAGCTTTGATAGGGGAGAATATGCTTTTTGTTTTTATCATAGAACCTCCTATCTATCAATTTCAGGAGAACAAACTCCCATAGTATCCATCCAAAGTGGTGCATCATCAATTCTATGTCCTGGAAGGTATTTTTCAATACCCAATAGTCCTTGTGGATAAGAAGCACCTCTTACTGCAATTCTGTAAGGTTTTTCAGTACCATTTGATACGATGAAGTAACCATATTCACCTCGAGTGGATTCAACAGCTGTATACACCATACCAGCAGGCACTTTAAGTTTAAGTGCGTTACCGCTATCTATTGGAACTCTAACAGGACCTTTTTTAGGCATCTTTTCAATGACTTGTTTAAGAATTCTTATGCTCTGATAGATTTCTTGGAATTTAATGTTGATTCGTGTAAGTGCATCTGAATAAGTTGCAGTTGGTACATCAAATTCAACTTGATCATATCTAGCATAAGGCTTAACTTTTCTTAAATCATATTCTTTACCTGTTGCGCTTCTCATACCAATACCTGTTACACCTAAGTCATGTACAACTTCAGCTGGCAACATAATATTATCTTTTGTTCTGGCATGAATAACAGGGTGTTTTAGTAGCAACTCTCTGAAATCAGGCAATTTCTTTTCAAGTGATTCTAGATAAACCGATAGTTCATCTAAGAAATTATCAGGTAAATCTTTTCTTACACCACCTGGCATGATAAATATATGATAGATTCTTGCTCCTGTTAGTTTTTCAAATAAATCTAGAATGAGATCTCTCTCAGCGACAGCCCAGTACATTGATGTATATATTCCTGTAGGACCACCAATGCCTCCAAGGGCAAATAAGTGAGTAGCAACTCTTGCCATTTCAAGTATCATCATTCGAATCCAATGTGCTTTTTCAGGCACTTCAATGCCTGCAAGAGCTTCAATGCCCATGGCGTAAACCATTTCATTTATATCAGGTTCAATAACACAAATCCTAGGAATGAGTGCAGTATTACTAACCCACAGTTTTCTTTCCATGAGTTTTTCGAACCCTCGATGTAACATACCAGGCATTGGTCTAGCTTTTTTTATAATGTCACCATCGACATACATATGCACACTATAGTTACCATGCATTCCAGGATGTTGAGGGCCTAGAAATAGTTTGACTTCTTTTAGTTTATCTGTCATTTATTCACCTCCAACTTTTCTTGGAAAGGTTGTTTTGTATTCTCGATTACCATAACGTTCATCAGAGAATCGTTCAGGATCAAAGTCCTTTTTCATTGGACAATCAGCTTCCCATAGTTCTAAGAATAGATGTTTATATGATTCTTCATTACCTTCAAATTCAACACCGAAGAATTCGTGAACATCTCTTTCATAGTATTTAACACCAGGATATATATGTTCAATGGTTCTAAAGAGTGGTTTATCTCTATTTAAAAATGTTCTAACTTGTAAATGAATACCTGTATCCCAGTTAAAGAGAATATAAACCAATTGGAATTGATTTTGCTCGATCCAATCGATGCATGTTAATAGGCTTAGTTGACCAAAACCGATACTTTTTAGATAAGCAAGTACATCTAAAACTTGACCTGATTCAATGTTAAATGCGAGTTGTTTGTCTATGGGTTCTTCAAAGCGATCGATAGCATACTGAGTTTTTAGAAGTGCTTTTAAATTATTCATGGAATTCGTCATGTACATACACCTCCCCAACAGCTTTTAATTGATTTGCCTTGTATTTGTCATAGTCTCGTTTATAGCGTTTCCAGCCATCGACTTCATTGTTTCTAATTTTTTTCTGAAGTTCATTAAATGCATTCATAATTGCTTCTGGTCTTGGCATACATCCAGCAATATACATATCTACAGGTAAGTAATCGTCTAGTTTGTTGATGGTTGCATATGAATCAAAGTATATACCCCCATTTACAGCACATGAGCCAAAGGCAATAATGTATTTAGGATCCTGCATTTGCTCATATGAATATATGACTCTTCTAAGTGTTTTAACACTTAAATATCCTGTGATTAGAAGAATATCAGCCTGACGTGGTGTTGCCATAGGTCCCATTCCTAAACGCTCCATATCAAATCTTGAAGTCATTGTTGGTGGCATTTCGATAGCGCCGCAACCTGTACAGTACCACATCATCCATATAGAACGTCCTCTAAAGAAGTTACCGAGTTTTTCCCATGATTTAATTGAAACTTTATCATCTATAGCCATACTGTAACCCCCCATCCTGTAAATATAATAATGAATCCTTGTATAAGGGCTGCTGCAAGTGGAAACTTATAGAAATAGACAACAGCCTGATCGATTTTGAATCTTGGCATAACACCAGATACAAGGTTTGCAAATGTATAAACTACAAAGTACTTAATACCAAATTCTAAGAAAGTAGCACCACCACCAAAGAATAAGTTAACGATTAATGAAACTTCAATAAATGTTGAAAGATCATGTAGTATGAATAACATACCTAAGTGTTTACCTCCATATTCAACCATTGGACCTGATGCAATTTCTGCAGGTGCTATAAATGAATCAAAAGGTTTCTTACCAAGCATACCTTGAAGTGAAATGAGTCCAACAATGGTACCAAGTGGCATTCTAAATAAATTCCATCCAAAGATCCCTAATTCTTGCTGAACCTCAGCAATTTCACCAACTGAAGCAGTATTAAAACTGAAAATCATTGTTATTACAACAATCATAAAAGGTACTTCATAAGCGAGCATATTGGTAAGTGCTCTACCAACACCGATGCTAGCCCATGGATTTCCAGAACCAGATGCACTCATTGCCATTCCAAGCATACCAACTGCCAATACATAGGAGATAATAAAAATATTATCAGTATTAGGAAATGCTCTAAAGTTTGCAACTGGAATAAACATAACTGTTGCCATGATGCCACCAAGTGCCATGATAACACCAAAGTCGTAAACCCATCCATGTGATATTGAAGATTTACTGAGTGCTTTAAAAATATCTAAAAACTGTTGATACCATTTAGGACCTCTTCTTTTTTGAAGTCTGGCCATAACTTTTCTATTTATACCTGTAATAGAGGTTTGGAATGCAAAAGCAAATAATACAAATAGAAATGCATTTACAAAATTCATAATTGTCATGAAATCATACCTCCTATTGATATTGATGTGATTAAGAGAAGAATCCACATTAGAGTAATCGATGGATTGGCACTCATAAATGCATAGTCAATGAAGGTACCAAATTCTTTTAACTTCAATGAGGCTCTCTTATAAATTGATAATGTATCAGGACTTTTACTATATAGTCTTTCAAATGGTGCATAAAAATCATGTGCATAATGTAAAAGTTCTGGTGTGTAGATAAATTCAGCAGAAGTATATGTATCCATTAAGTCGACAGATCTTGTTTTTGGCATTAATAAGAATAGAACCAATGCAATGAAGAATCCGAAACCAAAAATGATGAATACGTGGAATGCATCTAAATACCCATTAAAGATGTCAATAGCTGTACCTGTAAGAGGTACGGTGATGATACCAGCTTCTAATTGAATTTCTGTAATCATTTCTAAAACGTATTTTGGAAATACACCAATAAATAATGTGATTGCGGTCATAATTATCATTGGTATAACCATGAATATAGGCGCTTCTTTTAACTCTTTATATTTAGGAGCCAGTTGACCTAAAAATACTGCTGCTAATGGTCTAAATACATACATAAATGAGCCAATTGATCCAAATAGAGCTGCAAAAGCGAGTATCAATAAACCTTTACTAGCAAGCCCTTGAAGGATTAACCATTTTGATACAAATCCAGCCATTGGTGGGATTCCAGCCATAGAGATAATTGAAATCAGATAAACCGTATATGTGATTGGCATTCGATGTATCATACCACCTAATTCAGAAATTTTGGTTGTTCCAGTTCTATGCGCGACTGCTGCGATTGTTAAAAATGCGGTTGCAGATGCAATAGCATGAGCGAATAAGTGTAACAAACCACCGGCAAAGGTAATCTGATCTACCATAAGAATACCTATTAAAATATAACCACCATTTGCAACGGATGAATAAGCCAATAATTTTTTTGCATCCTCTTGACGAATTGCCATAAGGGTTCCGATGATTATACTAATTGCACCTAAAATCATTAATAGATAAATGGGTGCTGGAATACCAAAGATTAACCAAGTTTCAGATAGAGCTTCATATGCAGGGAAAATCACAACACTTATATAGGCAACAAATGCCCCTAATTTTACAAGACCACCAGATAAAATCGGTGAAAATGTGTGTGGTGCACTACCATGAGCAAGTGGTAACCAAACATGGAAAGGGTAGATACCGATTTTAGTAAGACCAGCAAATATGAATAAAACAAAGATACCAATTGCAGTCCATGTACCTACATCTAGATTTACAAAAGCTTCTCTGATAATCATTGAACCTGTTAACTTATAGATCCATAAAATTGCATAGAGTGTAGCCATTGAACCTATAGAACTGACAACATAATAAATGTAAGCAGCTTTTCTAGATTTTCCTAGTGGAATAATAAATGCTGATGTCCATACGACCATTTCCCAAAATACAAAGAAAGTAATAAAATCTTTTGCAAAGAACAAGCCAACTGAACCTGCAAGTGAAAGAATATATAGGGCAGTATAGGCATTTGGATAAAGATATTTATCCATAAAATATATGTTATAAAATGCACTCATACCATAAGTTAAGCAAAGTACAAATGAGAAGTACCAACCGATTTGACTATATTCAAAAGTAAAATATAAGAATTGATAACTTTCCCCAACTTGATTTCTAATACCAAAGAGCATGAATAGGGCAGTCAATGATACTAGTACAGATAACCAAGCACCCAATTGCTTGTTAATTTTAGTTACAAAGTATCCTGAAATACCACCGATTAGAAGAAGCATTAAGATTATTTGTAATGTCATTACATGCCTCCTTTCATATCTAAAAGATAGTCGTATTGATCATTAAGTAATGGTTTATCTGTGAGTGTCTCGCCATATTTCTCTGGGTATAAACCGCCAATGATTAGTATTGCTGCTAATAAACATACTGTGACAGCAATTTTATAGTCATATTTATTCTTATTTTTATAAGGTAGGTCAGCATGACCTTCTTCAGCAGGATGCCAAAGACTTATATTCAATCTGATTAAGTAAGCACCCTCTACAATTGTTATGAGTAATACGACAATAGGAAGTAGCATACTTATATTGAATAAGCCAATAAGTGTGTTGACTTTAGCATAAAATCCAAGGAATAGAGGCAAGCCTATTAGAGAAAATGAAGCTGTTGTAAATGCTAGTCCTAGGAGTTTGTGTTCATGGAAGCTTCCTTTTAATGATGAATAATCAGAATCCTTTGGACTTAAGAAATCTCCAATGGAAAACATAATCATTTTAGAAAGTGCATTGTTGATGATAATAATGACTGCTGGAAAAATGAATCCAGTGATCATTAATAAAGTTATAAGACCACCTTGCCCTATACTTGAAAAGAGCAAAATTTCCTTTATAGACTTTCCATTAAATGCAGCTAGTTCACCAGATACCATTGTAATCACAGCAATGATGATAATGATGGTATTAAAGAATGAACCTACGAATAATTCATTTAAAATTCTACCAATGACAAATAAAGAAGTTGATGCTACAATTGATGCCATTATGGTAGCTACAAGACCATTTGCATTTTTATAAATGTTTTTAACCCATCCGTTAACTGGAAAGAGTTTGGTTTCAACAGATAGTCCTACAAAGATAAGTAGTAGCGGTAAAATAACAGCTGCTCCTGAAGTAATCTCAGAACCAATCACGGATAAATTAAGACTTCCGTAGGTTGCATACAACATAATAGTTCCCAATAAATATAATCCAGATCCTACTGAACCGACAATTAAGTAATGGAAAGTATCATAGTATTTCTTGGATTGTGTTGTTAAAATATATGCTGAAATTGATGTGATTTCTAGAAAAACAAAGAGATTGAATAAATCACCAGTTAATAACAAACCATTGAGACCAGCCAACAATGTTAGTAAAACAGTACTATATCCTTTAATTTTATTCATATGTGTAAATATAGATAAAAAGAAGAGTATATTTATAAGTACAACGCCAATTTGACTGTATTGATCCAACACGAGGGTAATGCCATATGGTTTTAGGAAACCACCAATAGCATACTCGCCATGTCCAATCATAAATAGTAATACTAAATTACCTAAAATGCCTAGGTATAGAAAGTTTTCTTTACCCTTTTTAAAAAGTATAGATACAAATGCCAATAATAGTGGTAAAACGATTAATAAAACTGTATACTTCATTGAATTTTACCTCCTATTTCATTGATATTATAAGTGTTGTACGTATCATGTATTTTCCTAGCAAGTACAAGTGCTACAGCTGTTAAACCAAAGCCTATAACAATAGATGTTAGAACAATTGCTTGAGGAAGGGGATCAACAAAATTTGAGACCATTCTTCCTTTAGTTAGAATAGGTACGATCCCATCAGCATTGTATCCAATTGTAATAATAAATAGGTTTAAGCCAACTTCAAATACATTTAAGCCTATAATCATTTTTATGATGTGTTTGGTTGTTAGAAGGCCATATAAACCTATCAACATTAGAAAAATTGCTGCTATATTAATCAAGTTTTGCCTCCTTTCCAACGAAGTCTGCAATAATATTGGTCAACTCTGAACCAACTTTCAATCCTATAAATACATAAAGTATTGGAAGTGTACCAGCGCTGACTAAATCTCCAATCATACCTGTGCTCATATAATTGCTTAAAAAATAACCTGTTGCTTGAATTCCAATAAGTCCGATGATAATAAATGCTGTACCAGAAAGACCCTCAAGAATTTTAAAGTTTCTAATAGCAGGGAAGAATTCTGGATCACTTAGTGCCATTAATAACATGGCAGCTGCAATCATAGCACCACCTTGGAAGCCACCACCTGGTGTCAAGTGCCCATGTGTAATAACAAAGACTCCAACGACTAATACTATAGGGAGTACAATTTTAGAACCGACTCTTAAAATAAATCCACTTTTTTCTCGTGAAATAAATCCTGTAGAGCCAATTAATAGTGAAACTCCAAGTGCTGAAACAAATAATACTGTCACTTCACCGAGTGTATCAAAGGCTCTGTATCCTAAGACAATGTTTGTTACGGCATTTGCAGCGCCTAACTCAGCATTTTTTGTTCTACCATAAGTAATATTTTCAGATGAAGAGGTCACTGATTGGTTGACATAATTCTCTGAAACAGATTTGTTTAAGTTCGACTCACCATAAGGTTGTATGATATCGTAATTTACTAAATACTGATATGAGAAGAAGGTGAGTACAATTAACAAAATAAGTGCTAATATTTTTTTCATTCTTCTTCACCTGCCTTTTTAACTTTTTTGTATGAGAATAGGAATAGGAATGTAATTAATCCAGAACCTATAACAATTTCTGTTAATGCTACATCTGGTGCCTTAAGAATCACGTAAGCAACAGCAGCCATCATACTTAAAGCAGATAATACAATGATACTTTTTATGATGTCCTTGCTAGTAATCACGACAATGCTTAAAACAATCAGTAGAAGGCTAATGGCAATATCAAGAAAGTTCATCATTGCTGACCTCCTTTAAGTGTTCTTCTAATGCATCTACTGTATCTCCAATAGGTTTATGTCCACTCTTATATGCAGCTTTCAGAATCGTTGAACTGCCAACTGGATTTGTTATAGCAACAAATACTAGGATAAGAATGAGTTTTGGTGACCATTCTGGAAAGTAAAAACATAGTGCAATAAGTGCTGAGAAGGTACCAAGTGTTGTTGCTTTTGTACCTGCTTGAGCTCTATTATAGACATCTGGCATTCTTAGAAGACCTAATCCGCCTAGAGCGTAAAATAGACCACTGATAATCAGCAAAATATCCCCAATAATCTTCATGATTTCACCTCCAAGAACTTTGCAAATACAATTGTTTCTAAAAATCCTAAAATACTGTAAACAATCGCTACATCGATGAAGAATTCATTTTTAACGATCAGTGCAATGACTACCAATACACCAATAATGGAAACATTGATAACATCTAAGCTAACGACTCTATCAAAATGAGTGGGACCTTTAATAAGTCTATATATGGAAAAGAGAATGCCTAATCCAACAAGCGAGAAGAATAATACATTAATCATTGAATGTCCTCCTTAATATCGCTTCAAATTTGAGTGAGATATGTTTTTGGTAATCTTCAGGTAATTCCCCCTTAACATCAATCCAGTGAACAAAGACACCTTCCTCATCTGCATCGAGTGAGATAGTACCCGGTGTTAATGTGATTGAGTTTGCTAAGATAAGTTTGCCATACTCGTTTTTAACTTCTGTAGGTACTTTTACCACTCCAGGATTAATTGGAAGTGATGGATTAAGTACGCGTTTTGCAACATCAATATTTGCTTTGACTAATTCTATAAAAAGAGTAGGTATGTAAGTAATTAAGAATATGATGATTTTGGGAATTTGAAATAAATCAAACTCAATGTTCATATAGTTAGTTAAAACATATGAAAGTGTGATACATACAAAAGCGCCGAGTATTAACTCGTTGGTGTCAATTCCTGCCATTAAGACCCAAATAACAAACATTACTAAGCTTAATGAAATGAATTTTTTCAAATGAACCTCCTTTAACATTGAATGGATTTCTCTGGTATTTCTAAGTCAGCGAGTAAAAGTTTCATCAGTTTTTTGACATCATCGTCTATGACATTGTACTGAATTTCAACACCATGACGAGTACCTTCGATAATGCCATGGGTTCTTAACTTAGATAGATGTTGAGAAATAGTTGATTGAGGTGTTTCCATCTTCTGTGTTAGTTTTTTTACATTACAATCTTCTGTGGTCATTAAGCAATTGAGGATGCATAAACGCATTGGATGTGCAATGACTTTTAACATTTCAGATTTTTTGGTGAGTAATTTAATCTTCCTTTTGTCTGGCAACTAATCACCTCCTAATATTGTAATATTCAAATATTTGAATATATCGATATTTTAATATTACCACTAAAAGATTTTTATTATCAGAAAATTCTGAAAAATAATAAAAATATTCTAATTTAAATTGAGAATCATTATAAGTATAGGTAAAATGAAAAGAACATCCTAAGATGTTCTAACCGATTGTGTTATGAATATTTAACGTTTCTATGTCTTCATGAACAATTAATTCAATAATTTTTATGACATCAGTGTTGATTACTTTATAAGTTACTTCAAGACCATTTCTAGTGCCAACAATGATACCAGCAGTTCTAAGCTTTGCTAGATGTTGTGAGACGGTAGATTGGGGAATTTCCATTAGATGAACTAAGGTTGTAACATTACAAGATGATTCCATTAAACAGTTGAGTAAACACAGCCTTACTGGATGTGCAATAACTTTTAGTAGTTCAGATTTTTGTGTTAATATGATTTGTTTTTTTTCTCTATCCATAATATACTCCTTAATTTATAATAACATAACTTATATACAAGGGGAAATATAGCTATCTAACGTAAGGTGATTCTTCCTTGTAGCAAATAGGAAAAGATTGATAACTTATCTAGAGAAAGGTTTCATTTTGATAAGTAATGAGCCTTTTTTTATATTCTAACAAGTAGAGACAATTGATAAACTACAACTAGATTAGTAAAGAGGAGAAGAATATGAAAAAAATTATAGTTTTGATTCTATTATCATTATTACTTGTTTCGTGTAGTTCAAATGATGATACGTTACGCGTAGGTATGGATTTAAGATTTTATCCATTTACAGGTATGGATAGTAAGGGGAATCCGTCTGGTATAGAAGTTGATATAGCGAAGGCTCTTGGGGCGTATTTGAACAAAGAGGTTGTAGTTATAAATACAGAATTTCCAATGTTAATTCCAGCACTACAAAGTGAGGAAATTGATATAGTTATAGGTTCAATGTCTGCTACAGAAGAAAGGGAAGAGACTGTTGATTTTAGCCAACCCTATATGTATGACAAGATTGTTGCACTTGTAAACAAAGACTTTGCAGAATTAAATAGTGTTAATGACGATATGTCCATAGAGAGCTTCTTTTCTATAGCTGATGCAAAATTTATAGGTATAACAGGCTCTGTTGCTGTTTCGATTCCGCAATCATACGGTTTTGAAGTAGAGGCTGTAACTTCTGATGCTGTGGCAGAAAGAGAAATTATTACTGGGAGTGCAGATATCCTTGTAGGTGCATACACATTGTATGGTATGCACGACACCAATAAGGAAACAACTATTATGTATAAGAATGCCATTGAGCTTTCAGATATTGCAATGGCAGTAAAAGAAGGTAATACAGAGTTACTAAGTGGGGTCAATGAGTTTATTGCACAAATGGAGACAAGTGGTTTAAGTGATCAACTAAAAGAAGATTGGGACCAAGAGATCGGTAAAAAGTTGTTCAATGATTCAATGACTCTAGATTATTATTTAAGTAGGTAAAATATTATGAAATCATCAAATATAGTACAGATCTCATTGGCTGTGATTTTATATCTTATTTTAGCCATTTTAATGATTGTGCAAGTTTCAGATGTGTTGGATTTTAGTTTTCTAATCGAAAATAAGTCGATGTTAGCTAGTGGTACTTTAATGACATTATGGTTAAGCATGATAGCTTTAATCAGTAGTACCATAATTGGTTTCATCCTGTTTCTATTAACAGAGTCAAACTCTGTTTTTTTGAAAGTAACAGCAAATATTTACAAGGAAATCATCATGGGTACACCGCTTTTAGTTTTGGTATTTGTTGTGGTATATATAATCGGAGTAGCTCTTGGAATAAGAAATAAAATGATTCTAGGATTTTTATCTATTACACTTTATATGAGTCCATATATGACAAATGCCTTTGAAGGTGCTTATAAGTCAATCGATCAAAGTCAGTTTATGGTGATGAACTTCTATGGATTCACCATGTATGATAAGTATAGATACATTCTATTACCACAGATGATTAGACCGATTATACCAAGTTTGATTAATAATTTATCCGGTATTATCAAAGGTACCTCAATATTAAGTACCATAGCTATATCAGAGATTTTTTATACAACTTCGGTGTTATCTAATCAAAGTTATAGGTATATTGAGGGGTACTTTGTGTTGTGGATGGTCTATTTGATGATTACTATTCCTTTGTCGAGACTTGCCAAGTATTTATCTAGAAAAGAGGCATAGATATGAATATAAAAATAAATCAGTTGACGAAATCGTACGATCAAGTTGTACTGAATAACATAAATTTAAATCTATTAGATTGCAAATCAGTTGCAATCATCGGTAAGAGTGGCTGTGGGAAATCTACTTTACTGAGACTTATGACAGGTATTGAATCGAGCGATTCAGGTGAAATTGAGATAAACAATCATCATTTGGGTAAAGAAGATTTAAGGGTGTATCAAAAAACAATCAGTATGGTGTTTCAAAAACATAATTTATTTCCACATTTAACACTGTTAAAAAATATAACTCTGATATTGGATAGAGTACATAAAATAGATGCAGAGTCTTCTATAAAAAAAGCAGAGGCATTACTGACGAGTCTGCAATTAAAGGATCAAATGCATAAGAGACCTGACCAGGTTTCTGGTGGTCAAGCACAGCGTGCATCAATTGCTAGAGCACTCGCAACAGATCCGGAAATTATCTTCATGGATGAACCAACTGCAGCTCTAGATCCAATTTTGACAAAGGAAGTATTAGAAGCTGTAAAGACTCTTAAATCAAGAGGAACACAGTTTGCATTTGTTACACATGAATTAAGTTTTGCAAGACAATTTGCAGATTATGTTATCTATATAGATAATGGAAAGATTGTAGAAGAAGGCCCAAATATTTTGGATCAACCTTCAACGGAGTCTTTAAAGCTATTTTTAGAAAATGAAAGGGTGTAAAAATGACGATTCAAGAGATTTATGCGAAGTTTGAAGAAATAGGGGTGTTAACATTTTCAACAATCCATAATGGGGAAGTACATTCACGAGTGGCACATTTCAATGGATGTGACGAAAATGGTATTTACTTTAGAACGATGTGGAATAAACCATATGCAAGACAATTAAAAGAATCTAAGAAAGTAACGGTCTGTGGCATTACTGATTCAAGAATACTTGGCCACGATGAGGAAGGTGTACCTGATTTTCCACCGGGATATTCTATTCGATTGATTGGTGAAGTAAAACATTTAGAGGAAGATGAAGTTCGTGAACTTGCTAAAACGAACAAAGACTTAGAGTTAGCTGTTTATGATATGGACAAGTATCCAGCCATGAAAGAAGGTAATTTTATGATTTATAAGGCCAAAGTGGAAATCTTTGATTTTGACTTTGAGTGTAGCAATAGAGATCATAAAATATTAAGAACAAGATTTGAATTTGGTGGTGTGGACTATAATGAGGCAGGTCCAATTATTACTGATAAGTGTATTGAATGTGGAAAATGCAAAAAAGTCTGTTCTTTTAAAGCTATTGAAGAAGGTTCTCCATATAAAGTAATATCTCATAAATGTGATGATTGTGGTTCGTGTATTATGACCTGTCCAGTGGATGCTATAGAAGTTTCGAAAGTATTTTAAGTCGTATCAATGATACGGCTTTTTTCTATATTAAGAGGTATCATTTTGATAAGAAATAGATATTTTCTTACATTCAGCGAACTCATCTTAAATGCTAAACTGTAGTTACAGTAAACAAACAAATTGAAAAGAGGTCATTATGAAACGAATTTTAGTATTATGTTTAATTGGTATGATGTTACTTAGCTCATTTGCATTTGCAGATGAATATGTAGTAAAAGAAGATGATATGTTGTGGAAAATTGCAGAAAACAATCATACAACTGTAGAAGCTCTTGTTAAAGAAAATGATATAAAGGATCCCAATATGATTTATGTCAATCAAGTATTAACAATACCACAAGAGGAACTGACCAACAAAGAAAAGTCTGTAGCGGTTATTGAAAGCTTAGGGACAGACAACTTAGGACCAGTAGCTTATATAAATCCAAATAAATATATCCAGCATAACTTAGGTGTTGCAGATGGTTTAGAAGGGTTTGGTGCATTGGTATCTATATTACCTGAAGATACAACAGCAAAAAATATCAGAGTCTTTGAAGAGGGTGACTATGTGTTTATGCATAATGAATACAACTTTTTTGGACCTAAAGTAGGATTTGATATCTTTAGATTTGAAGATGGTTTAATCGTTGAACATTGGGATAATTTAGCATCATTAAGTAGTGAAATGAATCCATCAGGTAGAAGTCAACTAGATGGTACAACAATTTTAAAGGACATTGATAAAACCGATGAAAATAAACAAGTTGTTCGAAGCTTTGTAGAGGATGTTTTAATGGGTGCTGCTCCAGAAAAAATTACTGACTATGTAAGCTCAGATAAATATTTTCAACATAATACTGGTGTAGCTGATGGCTTAGATGGTTTAGGTTCAGCACTTCAGGCTTTGGCTGAAGCTGGTATGCCAATGGTTTATACAGAAAATCATATGATTCTTGCTGAAGGTAATTTTGTATTAGCAGTAAGTGAAGGTGAGTTCTTAGGTGAATATGTATCATTCTATGACCTATTTAGATTGGAAGAAGGAAAAATTGTAGAACACTGGGATGTAATTGAAGAAATTCCAGCTGAATCGGAATGGAAAAATACAAATGGTAAATTTTAACCAAGCTTAATGCTTGGTTTCTTCTGGAGGCGGAGATGGATCAAATAGATTATATGATAGATGAATTAATTGAAAAAAATAAATTAGAGATTAATAAAGATGATTTTGAAAAGCATATTCTATTAAAAACATTGATGACAATTTCTACAGCTGATTTGAGTGATAAGTATTATGAATATGAAAAGTATTATTTAGATAATCAATTAAAAGACCTTGTAGATATTGAGCATAGTTGTGAAAGACTCTTTAATGATATTTTCATTTATCAAGGTGATATAACCAGGATAAAAGCTGATGCGATTGTAAATGCTGCAAATGAAAAAATGCTAGGATGTTTTATCCCGGGCCATCACTGTATAGATAATGCCATTCATCTATCAGCTGGTTTACAGCTTAGAGCTGAATGTATGGACATCATGTCTAAACAAGGAACTGATGAACCTGTAGGACAAGCGAAAATAACATCTGCTTTTAATCTACCATCTAAATATGTAATTCATACAGTAGGTCCTAAACATTTTGAAAGTAGAATAAAAAATAAATTAAAGTCTTGTTATCTTTCTATATTAAGAGTTGCGGATCATCATAAGGACATAGAAAATGTTGTGTTTTGCTCTATTTCTACTGGAATTTATGGTGTTCCTACTGATTTAGCTTCAGAGATTGCACTAGAAACCATTGATGAGTATATGCGAAGTGAGAATAAGAGCCTGAAAAAAATTGTGATTGATGTGTTTAGTAAGGAGGATTATGATGTTTACAAATCTAAAAGCAAAGTCATCAGAAAAAGATCAAAGACAGATATGTAATGAAATAAAGAAAATGATTGATAAGGCAGATAAAATTGTCATTGGTGCTGGTTCAGGATTAAGTGCATCAGCTGGTATCAATTACAGTGATGAAATTTTCTTTAAAAAATACTATCCGCTTTATTTTGAAAAGGGCTATAAACATATTGCTGATGCAATTTCTAATCACTGGTACTTAACAAAAGAGAACGCTAGAACGTATTGGGGATTTTGGTCGCGTCATATTGATAACGTCTACTATCGGTTTAACCAATTACAAACCTATAAGGACTTGTATGAAGTGATCAAGGATAAGGATTATTTTATTGTAACAACCAATGTGGATGATCAGTTCTATAGGGGCGGTTTTGATCCAGTAAAAATATTTGCCATGCAGGGGAGTTATGGTAAGTTTCAATGTTCTAAAAATTGTCATAATAAAGTTTATGACAACAAAAAATATATTGAAGCTATGTTAGATAGTATGAATGAGTATGATTATAGAATTAAAGAGGAATGTATTCCTTTATGCCCTATATGTGGAGAATTGTTGAGACCTAATTTAAGAATTGATCATATGTTTACAGAAGCCAATAGTTTGAATAATAGATCAAACTATGTAGAGTTTTTGAGTAGTTCAGAAGAAAGAATAATTTTAGTTGAACTTGGGGTTGGATACAATACACCAGCAGTTATTAGGTATCCATTCGATGAGTTGTCTAGTCAGAATAAAAATATTTCATTGATACGTGTAAATATGAATTTAGCTGGACCATCAAGCTTCGAAGATGGTAATATATATACAAACCAAGATGTTCATGAGCTTATAGAAATGATAAAAGGATAATGTATGAAAACAATCGCCCGTGTTGAATATAAGAATAAAAAGAAATCACTGGATTTTGAAATTGTAGATCTGCATTTGTTTTTTTCAACGAGACCGAAGAAGATGTTAGAAATAGATTTCAGATTAAACTTTTGGGCTATTTTGTACATTACTGATGGCTCAGGTGTTCATCATGTTGATTTTAACAGTTATACATATAATAAAGGTGATGTTATCTTCATTCAAAAAAATCAAGTACATCGTTTTCAGGTTAATGATGATGCGCGAGGTTATATTATTCATGTTAATGAACCTTTTTTTTATAAAGTAGATGGCTTTAGTAGTGAACAGTTTTTAGCATTTACTGATTATTCATTGGGTTCACCGGTCATCAAATTGAATACTTCTTCTCATCATACTCATAGAGTACTTATTGATTTACTATACAAAGAATACAGTAAAATAACAGAGAGTATAAATGTTGAGTTGATTGCATCTCTTTTTCAAAGTTTTATGTTATCTGTTAAAGACGAAATGCCGATTATAGATAAAGTTTATACATCGAGGGATTACGAGCATTTTACCAATTTACGTGAACTAATAGAAAAACATTATTTTGAAACAAGAAATGTTGAAGATTATGCTGACATGATGCAGTTATCTAAGAAAACAATCAATCAGGCAACTAGAAAAGTTGTGGGTATGTCAGTAAAAGAGTATATTACAAATCGAGTGATCCTTGAAATCAAAAGATATCTGAGTCAAGGTGATTTAATGAACTATGAGATTGCAGAAATACTAGGGTTTTATGAAGCTGCCAATATGACTAAGTTCTTTAAACATTATGAAGGCATATCACCTAAAGATTTTAAGAATTTATTATAGTTATAAGTTAGCCTTTGATCATCATATAGTGGTATAATATCTATAGAAAATAGGATTAGGTGAATATAAATGAATAAAGGAGTAGCTAATGGAAAATTACAAGTTTAATCAAAATAGAAAATGTGAATACTTTCCTTGTCATAAAGGAGTAGATGAGGACAAATTTAATTGCTTATTCTGCTATTGTCCTTTATTTATGTTAGGCGATGAATGTGGAGGAAATTTTTCTACTACACATGGTATTAAAGATTGTTCAGGATGTACAAAACCTCATGCTGATGGAAGTTATGAGTTTATTATGTCTAAGATGGATCAAGTCATCAAAAAAGGTTCTAGTTTTATTGACAAGTAGTAGTTGGCTATATGCAATTTGCATATAGTCTTTTATTTTGTTAGATAATAGAATACTTTCACGATGAATTTTCAGAAAATTCAGAAAAACAATTTACAATAAAGTAAGTTAAGCGTATAATAGATATGGGTGAGCAAGTGCTCATTTATATTTTGATCTTAAAGTGAGCAAGTGCTCACTATGTGATAAGGATGATATTCTATGCTTTATAAGCATACAATTGAAGGGAGGAAATCATGAAAGATGCACTAACACTTGCAAATATCAATCTCTATGCAGTTATGAGAAATCTTGAGGATCTTTGTGAAATGGATAAGGAGATGAACCAACTGATTAAAGATCAAAACTTATCTGTTCAGATTGATGTAAAAAATGGGCCAGCAGGTGTCATCAGTTTTAATGAGGGGCAATGTAAGTTTAAAAGGGGTAAATCTCCAAGTAGTATTAAACTGTATTTCAGATCACCAGAACATTTTAACAACATGGTGGATGGTAAAGCCAATCCAATGATACTGAAAGGCTTTACTAAATTAAAGTTTTTAACCAAAGATTTTATGACTTTAACAGATCGATTATCTTATTATCTTAAGCCGACAGAAACTTTGCTAGAAGATAAAGCATATGCAAGAGTCAATACAACACTTACGGCATACACCGCTTTCTTTGCACTTGCAGAAATCGGAAATACGGATCCATTAGGTAAACATAATGGTTCTAGAATACCTAATGGCACAATTGCAATTAGCGTTGATGATGGTCCAGCAATTGGAATTGAGGCAAAGGGAGGTAGATTATTAGCTAATAAGGGTCTACCAACGTCTTGCAGAGCATCAATGACATTTACAGATATGACTGTAGCAGGTGATTTATTGAACGGAAAAGTTGATTCATATTCATGTATAGCTTGTAAGACTTTGAAAATGAAGGGCTTTATTCCAATGCTAGATAATATGAATAAACTATTGGGTCAAGTACCTGAGTATCTATAGGGAGGGATAAATGAAGACAAATAGTTATGAAAAGAGTGGAGAATTATTTGGACGTGCTTTAAAGGTTATTCCAACAGGTGTATATGGTCATTTAGGTCCAGCAGAAAGCTGTTTTATTCCAGTAGATGCTTTTCCTTTTTTCTCAACTCATGCAAAAGGGCCTTACTTTTGGGATGTAGATGGTAATCGTTTTATTGACTATATGTGTGCATATGGCCCGAATATTTTAGGATACAATGATTCCGATGTGGATGAAGCTGTTAAAAATCAAATGGAAAAAGGCAATTGTGTAACGTCCCCTTCTTTTGCAATGGTGGAAATGGCTGAAAAACTTGTGGATACTGTCGAAATGGCGGATTGGTCATTCTTTGCTAAAAATGGTGGCGATGTAACAAGCTTTGCTTTGATGATTGCAAAAGCGGCTACAGGTAAAAAGAAAACGATTATGGTAAAGGGTGGTTATCATGGTGTTGCACCTTGGACACAAAAAATAGGACATCCAGGTATTGTTGAAGAAGATATAAAGAATAATATCTATGTGGAATGGAACAATATAGATCAAATTGAAAAAGTGATATTGGCACATAAAGATGAGATTGCCTGTTTTATTTCAACACCTTATCATCATCCTGTGTTTGAAGATAATCAAATGCCTGCCAAAGGTTATTGGAAGAGAGTAAGAGAACTCTGCACAGAACACAATATAATTTTGGCTATTGATGATGTTAGATGTGGCTTTAGATTAGATATGAAAGGTTCAGATCATTATTTTGGTTTCAAAGCTGATTTGATGTGTTTCTGTAAAGCACTCGGTAACGGTTGGAATTTCTCTGCTATATGTGGTACTGAAGCCCTTAGAGATGCAGCTTCATCGGTTATGTATACAGGTAGCTACTGGATGTCAGCGGTTCCATTCGCAGCTGGTAAAGCTTGTTTGGACAAATTGGATAGAATTAATGCGCCTGAGTATTTACATAAGTTGGGCACTAAATTGCAAAAGGGTATGGTTGAGTCGGGTAAGAAGTATGGATTTGACTTGAGAGTCAGTGGACACCCTTCAATGTGGTATATGCGTATTACAAATGATGATTCAATGATGCTTCATCAAGAATGGGTTGCTGAATGTGTAAAGAGAGGTGTGTTCTTCACAAATCATCATAATTTATTCATGAACTGTGCTATGACAGAAGAAGATGTAAAGTATACTCATGAAGTTGCAGAAGAAGCGTTTAGAGTACTTCGTGAGAATCATCCTGAGATTGGGAGGTAGAAATGACAAATACAACAAGAGTAGATTTAGAAAATAAAGCACATGAATTGAGACATTTATGTTTAGATACTATTGTCTGGGCTGGAAGTGGTCATGTTGGAGGTTCTTTAAGTGCAATGGATATCATGACAGTTTTATTTCATAAACATTTAAACATTGATCCTAGTAATCCTAAATGGGAAGAACGTGATAGATTTATTTTAAGTAAAGGTCATTGCGGTGTTGGTTTTGCCCCTGTTCTAGCAGATAAGGGTTACTTTAATAAAGAATTGTTAAAAGAATACAACCATACAGGCTCAAGTCTTGGTATGCATTTAGATTCTACAAAAGTTCCCGGTGTAGATGCTTCTACAGGCTCATTAGGTCATGGTCTACCTATTGCTCTTGGTATGGCTTTGGCTTCTAGAGTAACCAAAAAAGATTATATGACTTATTGCCTTATAGGTGATGGTGAATGTGATGAAGGTGTTATTTGGGAAGCTGCAATGTCAATTGCTCACTACAATGCAACTAATTTAATTACAATTGTTGATAGAAATAGATGTATGATGGATGGTAAAACTGAAGATATCATGAGATTGGAACCCTTTGCAGATAAATGGAAGGCTTTTGGATTTCATGTAATTGAAATTGATGGCAATAATATAGTAGAAGTTGATAAAGCGATAGTTGAGGCTAAAGGCAATAAAGAAAAACCAACTGTTATTATAGCTCATACCACAAAAGGGTGTGGTGTTCACTTTATGGAAGACAATTATAGATGGCATTATGGTGGATTAGATGCTGGGAAACTTAAAGAGGCAAAAGAAAGTTTAGATAATCACTATACAATGCGAATGAAGGGAGCTTAAAATGGCTGGATTAACTTATACAGTATTTGATACAACCAATTTATCTACTGCAGAAGTCTATGGAAAAACATTGGTTGATTTAGCAAGTGAGCATAAGGATCTTGTTGGATTAACAGCAGATTTGGCTAAGTCTACCAAGATTGGTATTTTAGCAGAGAGTTATCCTGATAGATTCTTTAATATGGGTATAGCTGAGCAAAATTTATTTGGTGTAGCAGCAGGTATGGCAAGTGCTGGATTAACACCATTTGTTTCGACATTTGCTGTATTTACATCTATGAGAGCATTGGATCAAGTACATACAGATATATGTTATCAAAATCTTAATGTTAAAATGATTGCAACACATGCGGGTCTATCATTCGGTCAAGCAGGTTCAACTCATCATTGTACAGAAGATATTGGTATCATGAGAACAATGGCAAATCTGACAGTGATGGTACCAGCAGACGGTATTGAGACAGCTAAAGCAGTACACGCTGCCTATCATACTGATGGACCAATGTATATAAGAATTAATAGAGGTTTTGATCAAAAACTTTATGAGTCAGGAGATTATGACTTTGAAATTGGTAAAGCCATCGAATTACGTGAGGGTACAGATTTAACCATTATTGCCTGTGGTTCATGTGTGTATCAGGCTGTTGAAGCTGCAAAAATACTAGAATCTGTAGATGGTCTTAAAATTCGCGTCATTAATATGCATACCATAAAACCGTTAGACAATGAAGCTATTATGAAAGCGATTCATGATACAAGAAGAATTATTACCGTAGAAGATCACAATGTATATGGTGGTCTTGGTAGTGCAGTATCTGAGGTGATTGCAGAGGGTGGAAAAGCCTGTGGATTTAAGAGACTTGGTATACCTGATACTTATTCAATTATTGGATTACATGAGGACTTAATGAATCATTATGGTATTGATACTAATGGTATTATTGATACTGTAAGAGAAATTATGGGCAAAGACTTTGAAGAAGATGATGATTGGGAAGATGAGGTGTAGTATGACAGATCAAGATCGTTATGCAAATATTATCTTTCTAAATGCAGTATTACCTTTAGTTAAAGTTATAGTGGATAGTGATGAAAAGGTTAAATCTAAATTTAAAGGAATAACAGCCACACTTCAAATTAGTGCATTATGCGAAGGTGGTAAAGTAGGAACACATTATGAAATAGACGAGGGAGAATTAAAAGTTGTTAAAGGTGTGATTGATAGTCCAACACTAGAACTTGAGTTTAAGAGTATTTTAGATTTTAATGGTTTCTTCAAGGGAACAAGCAAGAAATTACCTAAGATTAAAGGATTAAGACATTTAAAACTTTTAATAGCAAGTTTATCAGGACTTTTAAAAATGGCTGGTTTGTTAGGTTTAAATGAACCGCCTTCAAAACACCATGAGAAAGAGCTATTAGTGAGACTCTATTTTTACTTATTGTCTTCTGGAATTAGTCAACTCAATAAAGCAGGCCATCCAGAGATTTCTAAATGGGTTAAGAAAAGTCCAGACAGGGTTTATGCATGGACGGTTAATGGAGAAGAAAAACTTTCTGCATTCTTAAGAATAAAAGCCGGTAATTCAAAAGCATCTAGAGGACTTTACAAACGTTCAAAGCCATTTTTTACAATGAGATTCGATTCAACTGATAGCGCACTAGGTATACTAATGGAATTAGACGATATGATTGAATCGACTATAAAAGGGAAGTTGGTAATGGAAGGTGCGCCTGAGTTTGGTGCACAACTTGGTGATTATATGGGGATTGTCGGAAGCTATGCAAAGTAGAGGTAGAAAATGAAGATTAAATCAGTGAGTCATGTTGGTCTAACAGTTTCGAATTTTGAAGCATCGGTGAAATGGTATCACGATTATTTTGGTTTTAAATTAATCAGTGAACAAGTTTTGGAAGCTGAACTTGTTGAGAAACTATGGCCATTATATCAAGTCAAAAATTCCAGTGTAAGACTTGGTTTTCTAAGAGCGCCTAAGGGACAAGTTGTAGAAATCTTTGAGTTTTCTAATCAAGAACCGAGTGAGTTGAGACCTTGGAATATTCCTGGACCATCTCATTTTACCTTGGATGTTAAAAATGTTCCTAAATGGCACCATGATCTAAAAAATGATTTGAATTTTATTATAGAACCACAGGAAACGGATGGAAACCATTGGGTCTTTTTAAGAGATCCAGATGGTAACTTAATTGAGTTAATTGATCTAAAATTGAATTATTTTATTATTCGTGTACTTGGTGGAATTGCAGGTACATTTATGAAACGGACCAATTTCAAAGATTATTATAAGGAGCCATTGAATGAAGTACGATAAAATAGTCAGTGAAATGGTAGAAAGTTTCTATACATGGTATGACGATCAAAAAAAATTAGATGATGGCAAAATCAAGGGTGATTTGTATCCTCATAATAGCTTGTTCCAACCAATAGAGATTAACTCTATAAAAGTTAAGAACCGTATAATTATGGGTCCAATGGGCAATGTCAACATGGCTGATGAAACGGGTAAGCCATCAGAAAAGATGATTGCTTATTATCTGGAAAGAGCAAAAGGTGGTGTCGGTTTAATTACAACCGGCATGACACCTGTGAGTATGGATGATCCATCATTTGGTGATACCGATGCGACGGGTATTTTTCCTAGGATTGATGGGCATCGTTCATCTTATAGTGGCTGGCGTGAGATTATAGAAGGATGTCATGCTTATAATACCAAGTTTTTTGTTCAATTATCTCCAGGTATGGGGAGAGTAGGAAATCCTGAGTGTTTAACTAAAAAGTTAAAACTACCGGTTTCTTCTTCATGGCAGAAAAACTGGTATATTCCTCAGATTCCATGTAAGCCATTGACTGATATAAAAATAAAAAATATCATAAAAAAAACAGCACAAGTTTCTTCCGATTGTAAATCTCTTGGTGTAGATGGCATCTATTTACATGGACATTCGGGCTATTTAATAGAGCAAATGACAGATACAGCTTATAACAGAAGACGCTTGGGGAAATATACGAATTACCAAACTTTTGGCATTGATTTGGTCAAGGCTATAAGAGAAAGAGTGGGGAGTCGATATCCTATATACTATAGGATTGATCTCTCATTGGCACTGAAAGATACTTACCAATCACAAATGAAAACAGAACCTGTTCTGAAGAAGTTAATCAAAGAACGTTCTGTTAAGATGACCTTAGATTTTATGAAAAATCTTGTCAAAGCAGGCGTAGATATGTTTGATGTAGATATTGGTGGATATGAAAATTGGTGGTTACCACATCCGCCCAATGGTATGCCACCAGGAACTTATTTAGAATTGGCATCACTAGTGAAAAAATACTTTGAAGAAGAAAATGTTCTTTCAAATCGAGGTAAGAAGGTGATTGTTGTAGCAGTTGGTAAACTTGGAAATCCCGATTTAGGAGAAAAAGCACTCAGAAATAAACAGTGTGACATGATAATGTTATCAAGACCCTTATTAGCAGATCCAGAATGGCCCAATAAAGTGTATGCAGGACAGATAAAAGATATATTACCTTGTATAGGAGATCATGAAGGGTGTCTAGGACAGTTGGCTATTGGTGGTCATCCACATTGTGCTGTTAATCCAAGAACTGCTTTTGAGCATATTTATGATACTCAGAGTCATTCCAGTTCACCTAAGAAGATTCTAATAATAGGAGCTGGTCCAAGTGGTGTTGTTGCAGCACTTACCTTACATGATCGAGGTCATGATGTTACCCTTGTAGATAAACACGAAAGAGCTGGCGGTATGCTTCTAACTGGTGGTGTTCCAAAGATGAAATACGAGATCAACAATTACATTGAGTACCTAAACTATCAGTTAACTAAAAGAAATATTAACACACAATTTAATACTTATATATCGGAAGATATGATAGAGGCTGATATATATGATATCATTGTTATAAGTACGGGTTCAAAACCAATTTTACCACCTGTTGTAGGTGTAGATCATTCTCATGTTGTCACTGCTACTTATTTTCTTAATCATTCTGAGGAGTACAGTTCCTTTCATGATTATGTTGTTATTGGTGGTTCTGATGTAGGGTGTGAAGTTGCTCATATGATTGCAACTGAGTTTAAGAAATCTGTATCTATTGTTGAAATGGATACACATCTTATGAAAAAGTCCTGTACTTCTAATAGGCACTTTATGGTTAATCAACTTCAGCATCATGATGTAAGCGTCATGAATTGCTCAAGACTGTTGTCTATTGATAAAGAAAGCATATTAATTGAACAAAATATATCAAAGACTGTTCCAAATCCTTTTAATTCATGGACACCTTTGTTGCCAGACAATATAATCAATCCATTTTCTAAAGAAGTTAAAGAAGACTTTATACAGAAAAAGGTGAATTCTGATTTAGTGATTCTTGCAACAGGTGCTAGAAAAAATGATGCACTTTATGATAGCATTTATAAGAAGAGACTAGCAAAACAAGTTATCAACTTAGGTGACTCATCAGAAGTAGGAAGGGTACTTGAAGCAGTTAAATCTGGATATCGTGTGGGACGGTCACTATAATGGAGGCATAATGGTAAAATCAACTGAGCGTGTTAGATTTCACAAAGATAGGTTTTTAGTTATCTCTGAAGAAAAAAGGGAACAGATACTTAATGCAGCGATTCATGAATTTGCTAAGAATGGATTTAATGGAACGAGTATAAATAAAGTCGCTAAAAGAGCAAATATTAGTATCGGTGCTATGTATTCATACTTTGAGTCGAAAGACGATTTGTTCTTAACCGTTGTAGAGAAAATGTTTGAAATTCTAGAGTTAGCTATAAAAGATGTAGATGTCAGCAGAGATATTTTCGAAATCATTGAGGAGTTATTCTATCGAGCACATAACTATGCAATTACATATCCAGAAATGAATCAAATCTATCTAGATTTTTCTACACAGAGTTTATCACATTTGTCTCAGAAGGTTTCTTACCGTTTGGAGAGTATATCAAAAGATATGTACCATAAAGTTATAGAAAAAGCTAAGGTAAATAAGCGATTAGATGAAAATTTAGATACTGGGATAATTAGTGTGATGGTTGATAATATGATTATGATGTATCATTTTTCATTTGCCTCAGATTATTACAAACAACGAATGAAATTGTTTGTTGGTGATAAATACTATAATGATGAAAAAGAACTGATCCATGAAATTATGAAGGTTATAAAAAAAGCTATTAAGCCGTAGAAGGAGGATGCCTTGTCACTTAAAGGATATGCAGGAAAAGTATTAAAAATAAATCTTACAAATCAAACAACATCATTGCATCCATGGTCAGATACTGATAGAGAGCTGTATCTTGGTGGTAAAATCATGGCAGCCAAAATAATCTTCGATTTACTAGATCCTAAAGTACAGCCGTTGTCAGAAGAAAATATTGTTGTGATATCTACTGGACCGATGACCAATACAGGTGCACCAGCATCTAGTCGATTCAACGCATCTACGATTTCACCTTTAACCGGGTTAATTACCTCTTCTAATTGTGGCGGTAGTTTTGGTCTGTTGCTTAAAAAAACAGGTTATGACGCATTGATTATTACTGGGAAATCTGAAAAAAAAGTATGGATTGAGTTAACTGAAGATTCGATAATTTTCCATGATGCCAATAATTATTGGGGAATGAATGTAGATGAAGTTCAAGATGTGTTACCAAAGCGATATGGAAAACTGGTGATAGGACCAGCAGGTGAAAATCAGGTTAAATATGCAGGATTGTTTTCTGGTGAAAGAACAGCTGGAAGAGGTGGCATTGGTGCTGTTTTTGGCTATAAAAACCTAAAAGCAATTGCTACATTCGGTAAGCAGAAAACACCTGTTTATTATGAGGATATAAAAACTTTTTATAAGAAATGGATTGGTGTTATTAGAAATCATCCATTAACAGGTAAACAGCTTCCAACTTACGGTACTGCAGGTCTATTAACTGTGATGCAACATAATAACATTTTGGCTACAAAGAACTTTAGCAAAGGATGTTATGATGATTTTGATAAGATTTCAGGTGAGTATTTAGAAGAACATCATCTTGTAAAAAATAAAGGTTGTGTTACTTGTCCAATTCAATGTGGAAGACAAGTCAAAGTAGATGATAAAGTTGTAAAGGGACCTGAACTTGAGACTTTAGGACTATTTGGATCAAATATCTTAAACGATGATATTGAAGCGATATTTAAATGGAATCTTATTTTAGATGAATATGGTATGGATTCTATTAGTACCGCAGGCGTATTGGCTTTTGCCATGGAGCTTAATGAAAAAGGTTTATGGGACAACGGCTTGGAATTTGGAAAAATAGAGAATATTTCTGAAATAATAAGACAAATTGCTTTTAGAGAAGGCATCGGAAATGACTTGGCAGAAGGTGTGAAGTATTTGTCTGAAAAATATGGTGGAAAAGAGTTTGCCATTCATTCTAAGGGCATGGAACTTTCAGCTTATGAACCGAGGAGTGCTATAGGACAAGGATTGGGGTATGCTGTCTCGAACAGAGGTGGTTGTCACTTAAATGCAGGATATATTGTTTTGTTTGAAGGACTTAGCATGAATATGAATCCTTATAAAAAAACAAATAAAGCTGAGTTTACAATATTTAGTCAAGATTTATTAGAAGCGTGTTCTGCAGCAGGTTTATGTTTGTTTACACTTCAACCAATGCTACCAAAAGGAATTATAACAAAGCCTAATAGTCTATTAACACAGTCAGCTAATAAGATCTTAACAACACCATTAACTGCTTGGATTATTAAAAGATTAAATTATGCAAAGTCACTTCCAGTACATCTACCAATGATACCTCATAGTAAAGCGGTAAAGTACGTGACAGGAATGAAAATGGATATTGGAAGGTTTAAACTCATTGGTGAAAGAGGCTTCAATTTAGAACGTGTGATTAACCTTCAAAGAGGTTTAAAGGCTGGAGATGATTCATTACCAAAAAGGTTAACGGATGAACCACAGCATGATGTAAAAGAAGCAAAGGTACCATTAGATGAGCTTAAAAAACAGTTTTACAAATGTCGAGGTTGGGATCAAATGGGCATACCGACTGAAAAAACAATAAAGAAGTTAGGATTGTATAATGATCAATGTCTATTTTTATGGAAGTCTAAGAAAGTTGATGAAGACTTCTCAGATGAAGTTAGAAGCAAACTCAGTTAAAGCTCTAATAGAAGCTATTAACTATGAATCGGGAGTCTCATGTAGGAATGAATTAAAAAATTCAATAACGTTTGTAAATGACGTTAATTTCCTAAAACTCAAAAAATATAGAACACCACTTATATCAGGGGATAAAGTGACTTTTTTATCGCCTGCAAGTGGTGGTTAAACCAATGGTATTTGATGGATAGACCCAAGCTTGGAGCTAAGGGTCTATTTTATTCTTTGGGCTTTATAGGAATTTGAAGTTCAGTAATAAACTCCTCTGCCGATTCCGAATAATCGTTATCCACGATATTATTTTCAATTGAATCACCTGAAATGACATAGCCATTCTGATTGATCCAATCCACAAGAGTTAGATAACGGTTGATAAGCTCCTCGTAGGGGCCAACGACAGTCATACAAACATATTCTCCTTTTGGAATACACACCAAATGATCTATTCTATCTACATCTGAAGGACTTACTTCAACAAAATATCTGAATTGATTAAAGATACCATTCTCAATATCCTTTTTTGCTAGAGAGGTATAGACTTGTCCTTCAACAAGCCAAGAGCTGTTTTTTATATATTTACCTGTACGTTTAAAAATGTCTATGATTTTAGATTCATCATCTAAACCAGATGTTTTAATAAATACACCAAATCTATTGTCTAAATTTTGAAGATAAATTGTATCGTGTTTGGTTTTGTAGTGTTCAAACAAATCTAACTTAGTGTTTATTTTATGCTTTAGATTCTGTAGATGGTGTATTTTATGTTCAAGTTCTTCATCCTTTTTCTTTAGCATATGCAAGAGTCTGTCTGCATTTTTATTGTTCATATAGTCATCTATTTCACTGAGTGAGATATCAAGGTTCTTAATGAAAAGAATACGACTAAGCTTAAACATACTAGTGATGTCATAGTATCTATAGTGATTAATATCATCTTGTTCAGGTTTTAATAAACCAATTTTGTCGTAGTGTCTTAAGGTATCTGTGCTGATATTGAAAATTCTGGCTAGTTCGCCAATTCTAAATTTATTGTTCATATTTAATCCTTTCCTCTGTGATATATTTTAACACAGTTGTTAGAAAATTTGAAAAAGTTCTTGACATTAGAGTTACTCCAATGTTTATAGTCATGTTAACAGGAATTATTATTTAGAGAGAGGGGTAAAGATGTATACGATTAAAAATAAGTATATTGTTCTAATTGGAGCATTGTTAGCTCAAGTTACAATTGCAGGGTTATATGCATGGAGTATATTTGGTACTGCGCTTCAAACAGAGTACGGATGGAGTGATGATGCTACGTTCTTTCCTTATGCTCTAGCACAATTTGTGTTCGCATTTAGTACATTATTGTCAGGACGTATTGTTGATAAAAAAGGTCCAAGAATGGCATTGTTAATAGGTGGTATCTTATATGGTGGTGGTTTGATTTTATCATCATTTGTTAGAACACCAGGTTTGTTGTTTATCACATATGGAGTAATTACAGGTGCTGGTGTTGGATTTGTTTATGTTTGTCCATTATCGACACTTATTAAGTGGTTCCCTAAATACAGAGGTATGATTACAGGACTATCAGTTGGTGTCTTTGGTGCTGGAAGTATTGTTTTTAAAGAGATTCTATCTAATTCATTATTAACACATACAGTTTCAGAAACATTTATGACTTTAGGTATCATTTCAATGGCACTTATTATTGTTGGAGCTTTACTCACGAATAATCCATCTGGTTTCGTTAAGACTGCTGCAGAGAAGGGCGAAAATGATTTTACTACAGCAGAAATGGTTAAAACACGAAAGTTTAAGTTAACTTGGTTAATGTACTGGTTGGCAGTTATTCCAGGCTTGCTTGTACTGGGGGCTGCTAAGAACATTGGTATAGAAGTAGCTGGATTAGAAGCTACTGTAGCTAGTGGTGTTATTTCACTTCTTGCGATTGCGAATGCATCAAGTAGACTTGTATCTGGTACACTTTCGGATAAGTTAGGCACATTAAATATGCTTAAGATTGTGTTTGTAATTACAATTGTTTCATTACTTTCTTTAAGCTTTATCTCAGGTAGTACAGTTATATTCTATTTGGGTGCTGCTGGAGTTGCAGTTGGTTATGGTGGTTTCCTAGCATTGTTCCCAACGTTTACAAATCAGGAGTTCGGTTCATTTAGATATGGCTCAAATTATGGCGTGATATATCAAGCATATGGTTTAGCAGCGTTAACAGGTATTCTTATTAAGCGTTTAGCTGGATCATATACAACAACATTTATTATTTCTGCCATTGCGGCATCTATTGGTTTAGGTATTTCATTTATGATTAAAGAACGTGCAGCTGAGAAAAGCATGAAAAAAGCTGCATAGTATTTTATAATAAGCAGAGAAGTCGTATTACTGATGTAGTACGGCTTTTTTTTGTTGCTAATAAACAGTTTCTGTGATATTTTTAATATTAATTAAAGTAATAAAGGAGTGTAAAATGAGTCAATATTCTTTCTCAGATATTTTAGGACCAATTATGATAGGACCATCAAGTTCGCACACAGCTGGTGCAGCAAAACTTGGTTTGGTTGCAAAATATATTAATAACAAAGAATTTTCTAAAGTGGAGTTCTTATTACATGGCTCTTTCGCGAGTACTTATAAAGGTCATGGAACAGATAAAGCTTTAATCGGAGGTATTTTAGGTTTCGAACCTTACGATGTTAGATTAAGAGATGCTTACGAACATGCTAAAGAGCAAAACATAGAAGTAATTTTTACTTTAACAGAGCTCGAGGGTATGCATGAAAACAGTGTAGGTATGGTTTTTTATAATGACAATGGATCGATAAATAGAATCTATGGTTCATCTTTAGGTGGTGGTGAAATTATTATTAAGAAAATAAATGATTTTGCAGTATCTTTTAAGGGGGACTTACCAACAGTCATTATAAGACATCAAGATAAAAAGGGGATGCTAAGTATTTTAACAACAATCTTAGCGACTAGAAATATCAATATTGCAACAATGGAAGTTAGTAGGACTTCTAAGAACAAAGAAGCATCTATTGTTGTAGAATTTGATGACCAGTTGAATGATGAAGTGTTGAAATTAATTGAAAATATTCCTCATGTAGAAAGTGTTAAATATATTGAAGTAGATAAAGGAGTACAAGATGTATAAAAATGCTGTAGAGTTTATGGAACTGTCTAAACAAGAAGGCGTTATTCAAGTAATCCTGAAAAAGGAATATGAATACTTTGAAAAAGACAGTTTAACGGTCTATGAGGAGCTTTATAAAGTACTATCTGTAATGGAAAAGTCAACACGTCATGCTATTGAAAGTCCTGATGATTATAAAGGACATATCATTGGTGGTGATGCTAAGAAAATGTCTGACTGCATGAGTTCATATTCAGGTCAGTGGATTACATCTGCAATGAGTAAAGCTTTGTCAGCCTCTGAGGTAAATGCTAGTATGGGAAGGATTTGCGCGGCGCCAACAGCTGGTAGTTGTGGTATCATTCCGGCAGCACTTTTTACTGCTAAGGATCAGCTAAATCTAAATCCAAATGAAATGATGGATGGTTTACTAGTTGCTTCTTTAATTGGAGAGTTAATTACATCCAATGCAACAGTTTCTGGTGCAGAAGGTGGGTGTCAAGCTGAGTGTGGTTCAGCAGCTGCTATGGCAAGTGGTATGTTAGTCTACTTTAGATCTGGAAGCATAGAACAGATATTTAATGCAGCAGCTATTGCTCTTAAAAATGTAATGGGTCTTGTATGTGATCCGATTGCGGGTCTTGTTGAAGCACCATGTGCTAAAAGAAATGCCTCTGGTGTTGTAAATGCTATGATATCAGCAGATATGTCTTTGGCTGGTGTAAATAGTATTGTGCCATTTGACGAAGTTGTACAAGCTATGTATAAGGTAGGTAAATCATTGCCAAGGACACTTAGAGAAACGGCACTTGGTGGTATCGCTGTTAGTAAGACAGCTCTAGAAATTTCAAAGAAAATATACGATTAACACTGATTTGGTTCAGTGTTTTTTTCTTTGGTCTTGAATTTCTTTCTCAATAGTATTTTAGAAATGAATTGTGATATAATGGTTTAAAAATTTAAACGAAAGAGAAGATTACAATGAACGAGCAATTAAAGCAACTTAAAGAGGATTTTAAAACAAATCAACACTTACTATGGGCTGTAGGAGATTCAACAAGACAATCCATAATTTTGGCTTTGTTTGAAACAACTTGTACAACAGGTATGAGGGTTGGCGAAATAACAAAACGAACACATCTATCGAGACCTGCTGTTTCTCATCACTTAAAAATATTAAAAGATGCAGGAGTGGTAACTCTTAGAAAAGAAGGTACTATGAACTTTTATACTATGAATTTAGATGGAAAAATAGATGAGTTGTATACATTAGTTGCTCATTTGAAAGCACTTATTAAACATGAAAAGGGGAATAGAAATGACTAAGAAAGTTTGTATAGATGGTAATTGCATTGGATGTGGTCTTTGTGTAAAAGATTGTCCAAGTTTAGCAATAAAAATTGAAAATGATAAAGCTATTATTATTAAAGAAAATTGTATAATGTGTGGACACTGTGTTGCAATTTGTCCTACAGAATCAGTTTCAATCGATGGATATGATATGAGTGAAGTTGAAGTACTCAGTGATGAAAAAATTGATGAACAGACATTGATACATACTTTAAAAGGTCTTAGATCGATACGATATTTTAAAGAAGATGATATCTCAGAGGATATTGTTAAAGAAATTATTGAAGCTGGTAGATATTCATCTACAGCAAAAAATAGTCAGAATGTCAGATATATTGTTATTAAAGATCAGAGGGAAGAGCTAGAGAATATGGTGTTATCATGGTTCAGACGAGTAAAAAAGATTGCTCAATTTTTTGGAAACACCAGTGTTAAAGATTATGATTTTGATGAGGGTTTTTTGTTTAAGAATGCTCCTGTTGTGATTTTAGTGATAGCGGAACATGATTTAGATGCTGGTTTGGCTGTAAAAGCCATGGAACTACTAGCTGATAGTAAAGGACTTGGTAGTTTGTATGTTGGTTTCTTTACTTTTTTTGCAAATATAAGTAGAAAGATAAAGAAAAAGCTAACTATAAGGAGAAAAGAAAAAATTGTTGCTTGTTTGGCAATAGGACATCCAGATGTAAAGTATCTTAGAACAGTCCCTAGAAATAAAGCGGATATAAAATGGATGTAGAAAATGACGCTATGAGCGTCATTTTTAGTGTCCACAAGAACCTTTAACAATACTGAATAAAGTTGGTTCTGAATAATATGAAATTGCGCCTACAGGGCATAAATCACTACAACACTCACATCTAAAAGAACAGTTGTCAGGTTCAATAACTGTTGCTAAAGATTTGGAGATATCGTAAACACCTTTTTTGCAGCGTTCAATGCATTTCCCACATTCGATGCAATCTTCTTCATTAATGATTGGGTACCAATTTTTAGCCATAATACTTCCTTTCCTTTGATACCATTTTAGTGTAAAATCTAGCTTTTTTCAAGATATGTTGACAATCGAAATAAAATAAAGTAATCTAATTAAGTAATTAGTTAATTAATTAATCGATTAATTGGAGGTCTTATGATTGATAAACTAAAAGCTTTGGGGGATGAAAATAGGTACTCGATTATTCGTTTGCTTTTAGAAAAAAAACATTGTGTTCGAGCTTTGGCAAGTAAAATAGGTATTTCAGAACCTGCAGTATCTCAGCATCTAAAAATTCTCAAATCTTGTGGCCTGGTAACTGGACATAAGTCAGGTTATTTTATGCATTATCATGTTAATAAAGAAGCCTTAGGAAGTGTTATTGATGAATTATCTTTGCTTCTGACGATTGAACCGACACAAGAAACTGAAAATAAAAAGTGTTGTCATGGAGGAGAACAATGATGTATATAATAGCCTTAGGGCTACTACTTATTTCCTATTATAAGAATAAGAAAAAAACCAAGATGGCTCTTAAAAAAGCATGGAAGTCATTTAGTAATATTTTACCTAAGTTCCTAGGGGTAATTGGACTTGTAGGTATTATGTTGGCAGTTTTTGACGAACAAGTGATATCAAGTTTAATTGGTGCTGAATCAGGATTTATTGGGACTATTTTGGCAAGTGTTATAGGAGCAATTACTCTAATACCAGGTTTTGTTGCATTTCCAACAGCAAAAGTGCTTTTGGATAATGGCGCAGGCTATATGCAAATAGGTGTTTTTGTTTCAACACTGATGATGGTAGGAATTATGACTATGCCAGTTGAAATTGAGTATTTTGGTAAGAAAGTAACATTTATAAGAAATGGATTAGCATTTTTATTATCTTTTGTAGTCGCGTTCTTTATAGGGAAAGTTGCAGGTGGTGTATGGTTTTAAAAAAGTATAGATTTCCAATATTCATTGCTATATTAACAGGTGTTTTATTCATGTTCAATCAAGAACTTGGGAAAAAAGCAGCTGAAATAACTTCAAATTCTATGTTAGAAATGATTGCAATATTACCACCAGTATTTATTTTGCTTGGCTTACTAGATGTATGGATTCCTAAAGAGACTATGATTAAGTTTCTAGGGGAACATTCCGGTATACTAGGTGTTTTGATTTCCTTTATTATGGGTTCAGCGGCAGCGGGTCCTCTTTATGGTGCGTTTCCTGTAGCAGCAGTTTTGATGAAAAAAGGAGCAAAGTTCTCTAATATTCTTATATTTATAGGAGCATGGTCGACGACTAAAATACCCATGTTTATGTTTGAAATTACATCTCTAGGTCCACGATTTGCAATAACAAGATTGATTGTTGATATTGTTGGTATTATGATTATTGCTTATGTGATACAAAAAATGTTGTCAAAAAAGGATATAGAAGCAATATATGAAAAAGCTGAGCAGATGTAACTGATATAGTTATATTTAAAAGCTTCAGAATACTATAAGCGATGAGTAGGTACTTCAGATTGAGGTACCTTTTTATTATAAAGTAAGTTTGCTTATGGCTACCTGTGTTATATGTTATAATTAGTAGGATGAGATAAGGAGGTAAAATTGTATTGTAAAATTTGTGATAAGTTAGTAATTAGTAAGAATAAATATGATATTTTTCATAAAGAACTTGTATGTTTATCTTGTATTGAGACACACCATATAAGCAATGAAACAACAGCAGATGAATTGATGAATTTGGTTCCAAAAGAAAGCGGGAAGAAGAAATCGTTTATGCCTACTGCATTTATTGCTATAGGGATTATATATACATTTTATGTTCTGTTTGATTCCTTAAGTTACAATTATTATGGTGACCATACTACATTTTATGAGTGGCTACTACTTGTTTGCATCCTGTTTGGTATGGCAAAGATAATTCGCTTAATAGAAAAAAATGGCGCTGCTTAAGCAGGCCATATGAAGTAAAACTATTCATAAATTAGGTGGTTAAATCAAAGTCTTATGTTATTTTCATAAGGCTTTTTTTAGTGTAAACCAAAATTCAATTACATTATTATTTTGCCCAATGCCGTATTTAGCATTGTGTGCATCAAGAATTGCTTTAACAATTGATAATCCTAAACCATGACCACCACGATGTCTTGTTCTTGCTTTGTCCATCTTGTAGAAACTGTCCCACAAACTATTGAGTTCGATTTCATCATAATTCTCACTGCTGTTAGAGATTGAGAATTTCATATTAGAATCATCAGAAACTATGGAAACATCTACTTCTTTTGGATCTTTTGAATGAAAGATAGCATTTGTAAATAAGTTTGTAATAACTCTTTCAATAAGTATTGAATCACCAACAACTTCTACTGGTTTTAGATCTAAAAAAAGGGTAACATTTTTTTCTTTAATCAAAGAGTGAAGTGACTGCTCTTGTTGAATAATGAGTTCACTAATATCAAAGATATGTTTGTCAACAATAAGGTGTCCATTTTCTATTTGCTCAATATCCAATATTCGTTCGATAAGTTCATTCATTTTATGCGATTCATCTAAGATAATAGAGGTATAGTTTTCTATGTTCTCTGGATTCTCATGAATCATGATATTGAGTCCTTCAGCATATCCTTGAATTAAAGCTAATGGTGTTTTAAGTTCATGTGAGACATTCTTTAAAAGTTCTGTTCTTTTATCAGCAAGTATTTGTTTTTCTTTTGCCTCGATAGCAAGATCCTCATTCTTAATCTTTAGAGTTTCAAGTGCAATTGATAACTCATGTGAGAGTTCATTAATGCTAATTGATAGCTGACCAATTTCATCATTGCTGTTAATTTGACAAGTTTCTTCAAAATTAAGATTTTTCATTTTTTTGGTGATGGCATTCATTTCGACAATGGGTTGGGTAAATGAACGAGAAATAGTATAGGCCAAACTAAGAGAAAGAATAAATACAGCACTACCAATGATAATCAAGAATCTGTTAACAATGTCTATATTTGATTCAATAGCTGCTAATGGAAAATACAAAGATATTGAATATCCATTATCTAGAGTTCCTTCTAGTAAAAAGGAACGCATATTATTCATTTTATCTCTAGCGATATAGAGTACTTGATTGTCACTGATGACTTCTTCAGATTCTATATGTAATTTGGGAGCTTTAGGATCAGGTGGATTTTCTCCGAAATAGTGATATTGATCAATACGTGGATTGGTACTATAAATAATTTCTCTATCATCATTTCCAATGATAATTTCAAATCTTGTTTTTGCTTCTATGACGTTTAGACCATATAATGATTCATCGTACTCACTTTCATCCATGGCGTTTATTTGATTGTATATATCTATTAAAGTATCTTGCTTTTTATTTTTATAGTATGGCTCTAAGAAAATCGAGTTAGCGATGATTAAAAGACCAATAAGTAAAATCGTTAATGACCCTATTTGTACAAAAAGTTTTCTTCTGATACTAGTCATGATTTACCTCAAATCTATAACCGAGTCCTCTTAAGGTCTCTATGTAGTAACTGGCTTTTCCGAGTTTTATTCTTAATCGATTAATAGTTGTATCAACAGTTCTATCGGTACCAATATAATCTTCACCCCAAACAGCATTTAATAGTGCATTTCTAGAGAAAACAAAACCTCTGTTGTCTATAAAATGAAGAAGTAATTTATATTCGGTACTACTTAGATCTAATTTAGTATCTTCAATATAAACCTGCGCCTGTTCTCTTTCAATGTTTAGAACACCATAAGATTCAGAACTATTATCGTGATAAACTCTCTGCATTAAAGCAGTTACTCTTGCTCTTAAAATAGATGGACTAAAAGGCTTTTTTATGTATTCATCTGCACCTGAAACAAATCCTGTCAACTCGTCAAGTTCTGTTGTTTTTGCTGTTAATAGAATGATGGGTATTTGACTACTTGCTTTGAACACTTTTATAAGTTCAAGTCCAGTATTTCCTGGCATCATGATATCTAAGATTGCCATATCAATATGATCATTTTTAAAGATATTGTATGCTTCAATACCATCCTCTGCGAGTATAACATCATATTCTGTACTCAAAAAATCATTCAACAACATTAACATACGTGGTTCATCATCTGCAATTAGTATTTTTCTTTTCATATTTTGATCTCCTAATCATATTGTACCCTAAACATGTCACAATTATGTTACAAACTTTTCTTTGTATGTTAAGTGAATGTGATATGACTTTGCTAAGCTTTAGGTACACAGAAGGGAGAGTGTGATGTACAGACATGAAATGAAATATGTAATTCCATATCATGAGTTTCTAATCTACAAGCATCGTTTAGATAATGTACTCAAACGGGATATCTATAGTAAAGACAAGCCATATACTATAACCAGTCTTTACTATGACGATCACTATGATACGGCTTTAAAAGAGAAAGTAGAAGGTTATGTTTCGAGATATAAATATCGATTGAGGTACTATAATTCGGATGGTTCTAAAGTCAAATTAGAGAAAAAGTCGAAAGTTGAACAGATGACACTTAAGACAAGTGTTTGGATGGATGATACTAAGGAACTGAATCAAGAATTTGACTTCTTAGTGAAGTATGGTGTGATTAAGCCAGTATCACTTGTAAGGTATGAAAGATTAGCATACATCCATGCTTTAGGCAATGTGAGAATCACCTTTGATATGAATGTAAGAGGTGTAAAAAATGAACCAGAGTTATTTGATCATGAAGACAAGTATACTCGGTTATTACAAGATGAAAATGTAATTATGGAAATCAAGTTTAATGGTGTATTACCAGATTTTATTTGTCGTTTTTTAGAATCAAATAAACATATGGCTGAATCATCATCAAAGTATGTGTTTTCGAGATTATCGATAGTATAGGAGGCGACTATGTCATTTCAAGATATATTTAACAGTAGTTTTTTAGAAGGTGTATCATCATTATCAGTGTTGGATATGAGTATTACATTAATTCTATCATTTGTTGCAGGTTTTTTTATTTATCAGGTTTATAAAAAAAGTTATCAGAGTGTTGTATATACTAAAAGCTTTAGTGTGTCATTGGTGATGATGACGATGATTACTTCATTGGTTATCTTAGCAGTAACTGCAAATGTCGTCCTATCTTTAGGTATGGTTGGTGCCTTATCAATAGTAAGATTTAGAGCAGCTATTAAAGATCCTATGGATATTGTTTTTATGTTTTGGTCAATTGCTGCTGGTATAGTTATTGGTGCAGGTTTCTATTTGTTAGGAATTGTTGGATCTATTGTAATAGGTACTATGATTATCATGTTAAATATGAATGTTGTCACTTCAAAACCTTATTTGCTTGTACTACAAGCAGATGATCATGATGTAGAAAAAAAGGCTTTGAATAAAATTAAGGCTGAAGTAGGAAAATATCAAGTAAAAACAAAAACCGTTCGTCATGATGTTGTTGAATTGATGATTGAGTTGAGAGTAAAAGAAGATGAAATGGGTTTAGTGAACAATTTATTGAAGATCAATGGTATTTCACAAGCGTCCTTAATTAGTAGCCATGAGTATTCAGCATAGGAGGTCCTATGAAATTGATGAAAAGTACAGCAGTAATAGTAGTGACTATAGTTATTTTAATAGCCATTCAATCTATGATTGGTACTGACTCAGAAACTCTTTTGAACACAGATACGATTGTGTTTCCTCATGATGAGGTTGTAGAAGTTAGTATTACAATTGATGAATTGGATCTAGTTGACTTAAATACAAATGCTATGAATGAGACTACGTATATGGCTGATATAACTTATAATGGCATTAAACTAGAAAGTGTTGGTATCAGAGCGAAAGGAAATTCAAGTTTAAGTTCTGTTGCTAAAACTGATAGTGAAAGATACAGCTTCAAAATTGATTTTGATGAGTACATTGATGAACAATCTTTACTAGGCTTAGAAAAGATAAACTTAAATAATCTGTTTTCAGATCCATCAATGATGGCGGAATACCTATCTTATGAAGCCTTGGAGTCAATAGAAGCTGATGTCCCAAGAACAACATATGTTAATTTAACGATAAATGATGAATCGCATGGCTTGTATCTTGCAGTAGAACAAGTGGATGAGACCTTTCTAATAAACCATTATGGCAATACAGATGGTGAGTTATACAAACCTGAAATGGGGAATGGTTCAGACCTAACAGTTAGTGATAACTACAATGGTATCATTGATAAATTAGGTGTCACAGATAACCTAGATCACTTTGAATCACTGGTTATGGCCATTAAAAATGGTGATGTGTCAGAAATGATGAATACAGAAAGTTTTCTAAAGTACTTAGCTGTTAGTACTATGGTCATTCATTATGATAGCTATCAAGGTGGTATGTATCATAATTACTACTTGTATTGGAATAAAGATGCTTTTGAGTGGATTACATGGGATTTGAATATGGCTTTTAATGGCTTTCCAAAGTCAGGGCTTACTGATGCTGAAGCTGTACAAGGATTGATAGATGAACCTGTTATTGGTGATATGAGTCAATATCCTTTGGTTGAAGCTGTTTTATCAGATGAAACAAATATTGTTATCTATCATGACTATTTAAGTTCTTTGAGGAATAATTATTTCAATGAAGAAGTATTTGAAGCAAGAGTCATAGAAGTATATTCTATGATAAAAAACTATGTATCAATTGATCCAACTTCATTTTATTCTTATGAGGAGTTTGAAAATGCTTTATTTAGTGAAGAAGGAATCATTGATTTTGCTGAAGCAAGAGTTTCAAATGTAACGTTACAGTTAAATGGTAATCTTGAAAGTAGCAATGATGGTAAAGGCAATACTGGTAGTACTGGTATGAAAGCTCTTGGTGTAGAAGACAATGACAGAATGCAACCAGACCTAGTAAATTTAATAGAGATTGTGGGTCGAGACAATCTTGATGAAGATATGGTCGTAGCTATAGAATCAGGTGAAGTTTTACCAATAGAGACTGTAAAATTTATAATGGATGGTTTAACCGAAGATCAGAGAGGACAACTTATTGGTGAACAAAGCAATCAGCTAACTAATGAAAACAGACCTCATGGAGGTCAAAAAGGTGGAGAAATACCTAGTCAAATCAGAACAGAATCACAAATTGGTGGTGGTCAGATAGTTGAGAAAGATTTGAGGGATTCACCTTTAATTACTATGATGTTATCGGTAGTACTATTTATATGTTCACTTGCCTTAATAAAAATAAGAAAGTAGGTAGGGTTTTAAATTAAACTCTACCTACTTTTTTTTGACTATCTTGTTATACTTAAAGTGATAAATTTATAAAGGAGATATTTTATGACACCAGATCGCAAGTAATCTAGGATTACAACTTAAAAAATGTACAACCCAAAAGGGTCTTTTTGTCGTACATTTTTAAGTAGACAGCGAGAAGTGTGTAAAACATGTTTTTTTGCTGTGGAGAAATTCACAGCTTTTTATATTGAAATCTTCTTCTGTCTACAGAAATATAGTAGAAAGAAGGCAAGAATGTTAGAATTATCATTAAATAAAATCATGAAACATATGGGCACAACGCTCATTTTAGAAGATGTAAATTTCCATGTATATGAAGGAGATATTGTCGGTATTATCGGAGAAAATGGTTCAGGAAAATCAACTATTTTGAAGTTAATTGCAGGCATAGAGAAACTTAAATTATTTCCTGGTTCATGGAGCCCAGGATACGACTATGGATGGATTAGTTTACCTAAAAAAGCTAGAGTATCTTATTTAGATCAGATGCCGAATTATGAGGGAACATATACAGTAAGAGAAGTCATTCATTTAGCTTTTTCTGAGGTTTATAAACTAGAAACTGAGTTGAGAACCTTAGAACTTAAAATGTCTGAGAATGATGATCTTGAAAATGTTTTAAATAGATATGGCAAAGTATCAAGTCAATATGAAGCCTTGGATGGCTACAATACAGATGAAAAAATTGCTAGAGTTATTACAGGAATGAAGTTCACAGAAAGTTTTCTGAATCAAAAGTTCAGTAGTTTAAGTGGCGGAGAAAAAACAACTGTTGAGCTTGCTAAGACACTGGCTTTACAACCTGAAATCTTACTATTAGATGAACCTACTAATCACTTAGATGTGGAGGTTATAGAGTGGCTAGAAAAGTACCTTAAAAGTTATAAGGGTATTGTTATGGTCGTATCTCATGATCGTTATTTTTTAGATGAAGTTACCAATAAAACTTTGGAAATAGAGTTTTTAACGACAAAGATGTACAAGGGTAATTATTCTGCTTATAAATATCAGAAAGATGAAATACTGAGAATTCAAGATGCTGATTATCATGAACAGCAAAAGCTTATTAAGTCAATGAAAAAGCAGATTCAGGAATTAAGACAATGGGCTATGAAATCAGACAACAATAAGTTCTTCCAGAGAGCTGCTAGTATACAAATCAAACTAGATAAGATGAAAATTATTAAGAAACCTGTCTTTGAGAAAAGAAATATGAGATTAGATTTATCTGTATCAGAACGATCTGGTAAAGAAGCCATTATTATAGAACATCTATCAAAAGCATATGATAAAGTTGTTTTAGATGATATATCAGCATTGATAGGCTATGGTAATCATGTGGCTTTAGTAGGTGCAAATGGAAGTGGTAAAAGTACAATTATAAAACTTCTAATGGGAAGTGAGACTGAAGATAGTGGTACAATAAGATTAGGAGCAAATGTAAAAGTAGGTTATTTGCCTCAACACATCACATTCCATAACGAATTACTTTCGGTATTAGATTTGTTTAGAGAAAGTTTTGTTATTCATGAAGGGCCTGCTAGAGAATATCTAGCCAAGTTTATGTTTTATGGAAAAGATGTCTTTACTGAAGTAAAAGGTTTATCTGGTGGTGAGAGAATTCGATTAAAATTAGCCATGCTTCTCTATCAGAATATCAATATGCTTATTTTAGATGAACCTACAAATCATTTGGATATTGAGACAATTGAAACACTTGAGAAGGCTCTGGAAACATTCGATGGTACTTTACTTTTTGTCTCACATGATAGATATTTTATTAATCGATTGGCTAAACAATGTTTGGCTCTTAAAGATGGTAAGTTAATACCATATGAAAATTATCAGAGTTATAGACAATCTATTACAGTTGTGAAGGACAAAAGAAAGACTGAAATAAAGAAAGCTCCTTTGAATCAGAAACTTAGTAAACCGGTAGATTATGAAAAAGAATTAATACTGCTTGAAAAAGCATATACAGATATTGAAGAACAGATGGTGAATAACGCCGATTATCAACATCTGATGAAGTTAGAGGAAGATAAAAATCTATTGTCAAAAAAGATAGAGACACTATATGAACAGTGGGGTTAAGATGTATTACATCGGTGTTGATCTAGCATGGACCACAAAAAATGAAACAGGGATATGTATCCTGGAAGATAATCAATGTATCTACTTAGAATCAAAGGTGTTTACTGACGATGAAATTGTAAGGTTGATCCTAAACTATCAGCCTTGCATCGTCTCTATTGACGCACCCTTAGTTGTTATGAATGAAACAGGTGGTAGAAGTGTAGATAGTCTATTGATGAAAACATCTATTCATGATAGATACTTAAAGTTATACGCAACCTCAAGAAGTTATATGCTAAAGACATTTAAGATTATCAGAGGTGAAAACATATTAAAAAAATTACCAGACTTTGAACTTGGAAAAACTATTGTAGAAACCTATCCGACAGGTATTTATTTATCTTTGTATCCAGAACTGTTTGATTGTAAATATAAATTGTCATCTAGAAATTCATTAGAAGACTTAAAGTTTAATGCAATGACACTGGTGAAAGAACTTAACAAATCCTTTGAGTTTAACTTAAATTTAGAAGAGGTTAGTACTAAAAAAGCTTATAAACATATTGAAGATAAGTTAGATGGATTACTCTGTGCAGTCAATAGTTATTATCTGGATAATCAGGAATGCACAATATGGAAAGATGAAAGTGGTTGTATTTCATTACCGATTATTTAAAATTTGTAAGCTATGTTACCGATTATATTATCTTTTTTTAGTACACTCTATTTAGAAATTAACTTAACAGACATTTGAGAGGTGTATTATGAGAAAGTTTGAACAAATGAAAGATGCGCATCGTAGTCTTTATACAATTATGGATGAAACAGAACTATTACTAGATAACTTAGAGGCTAATAGTAGTTTAATTGCTAAGAATATTAGCAGACTAACTGGTGTGTTAAAAATTCATTTAACCAACGAGGATAAGTTTCTATATCCAGCAATGAAGGATACTGTAGATTCTAAATTAAGCAAATTAGCAACTCAATATGAAATTGAAATGGGTAAACTTGGACCAGAGTTTTTGAGTTTTAAAGATAAGTACAACACGACTTCTAGAGTTATGAGTCATTCAGATACTGCTAAATCAGAGATTAAGCGTATGTTTAAAAAAGTACGTGTACGTATGGATAAAGAAGATCATGAATTGTATCCTTTAGCTGAAAGCGTTATGAAATAGTCTATTCCGCTAATAAATTTATTTTATTTGATTAAAAGTTGAAACTTTTTTGTGTTTCAAGTGTATTAATTAGTATAGGATAGTTTATAAGTTAGGAGGCATCATGGCTAAAAAGTGTTTGATTATTGTGTACTCATATCATCATAATAATACAAAAAAAGTTGCTCAAAAAATGTCTGAAGTTCTTAATGCTGATGTTATCACGCCGGTAGAAGTGCAGTCTTATGACCTTTCAGAATATGATTTAATAGGATTTGGAGCAGGTATAGACAGTGGTAAACATTATAAACCTTTAATTGACTGTGTTCAAACAATGAACCTTCAAAAGGAGCAGAAGGCATTCATTTTTTCTACAAGTGGTGTACAAGGTCAAAAAAAAGTATACAAAGATCATACCGCTTTAAGGGACATACTATTAAACAAGAAAGCCACAATTTTAGGAGAGTTTAGTTGTAAAGGATTTAATACAAATCTCTTTCTGAAGTATTTTGGTGGTATGAATAAAGAACATCCTACATCAGATGATTTACAAAATGCAAAATTATTCTCTGAAAATCTACTAACTACGTTTTGATTTGATACATAGAAAAGTTATGGATTGGAAAATTTTGAGACAAAAATATTGAATATGATAGATTTAATCCTGATTTTTCAGGATTTTTATTTTTTTTGGTGTAAGATAAAAGAGGAACGATATTAGAATAAAGCAACACAAAATGATACAAAATTGTAATTGTTACAATTTTCTATTGCATAATAATTTAAATTGTGTACAATGTAATTAGGAGGTAGAGATATGAAATTAAACATTAAAGATCAGGTAGAGCAATATGAAGGAATGATATTACCACTTTACGAAGATGGGTTGGCAACAAAAGTATTATCATTACCACTAGATGAACTACAAGGATCAAAAAAATTCGAAGGTAAAATAGGTACAACTTATAAACTGACAGCAGTTGTTGAAAGTTCATTAAAAGAAATTGTTTTATTAGGTTTAGGTAAAAAGAACGAACTAAACTTAAGAAAGCTATTAAATGGATTTGCTGATGCTTATCGTTTGATGAAAAAACAAAAAACAGAAAAAGTAGTTTTACATATAGAAAACTTAGAGAATCAAGAATTGTTGGCAAAGATAGCTACAGAAGCTGTATTAATGGCTGATTATTCTTTCGATCTTAAAACAAAGGAAAAAGAAGATAAAGAAGTAGAACTAGACTTGGTTACTTCAGTAGATATGGCAATTATTAATGAAGCTTATGTATTAGCTGAGTCAAACTTAATTGCAAGAGACCTTGTAAATCAACCAGCTAATTTAATGTATCCTGAAACGCTTGCTGAAAAAGTATTAGAGTTAGGTGAGGAGAAGGGATTTGAAGTTGAAATCTTCGAACTTGAGGCAATTGAGGCGATGGAGATGGAAGCTTTCTTATCAGTAGGGAAAGCATCTGATAGAGATCCAAGGTTTATTGTAATGAGATATAAAGGAAATCCTGATAGCGATGAGGTACTTGGTTATGTAGGTAAAGGTTTAACATATGATTCTGGTGGATTATCAATCAAACCAACGAGTGGTATGGTGACTATGAAGTGCGATATGGGTGGATCTTCAGCAGTTATTGGTGCAATGTGTGCGATTGCTGACATGAAACTAAAAACAAATGTAACTGCAGTAGTAGCAGCTTGTGAAAATATGATTTCAGGAAACAGTTATAGACCAGGTGATATTATTGGATCTATGGGTGGCAAAACAATTTTTATAGGTAATACCGATGCAGAAGGTCGTTTAACGCTTATTGATGCGATGCACTATATTGTAACAAGAGAAAATGTTAACAAGGTATTGGATATTGCTACATTGACAGGTGCTGCTATTTATTGTACTGGTGATGCAGCTTCGGCAGCAATTAGTAATGATGATGACTTCTTTAAAGCTGTTAATGATAGTTTTGATAAGAGTGGTGAGCAGATTTGGAGAATGCCAATCTTTGATGAGTATAAAGAGCTAATCAAACATGAAGAAGCTGATTTAACCAACACTGCTGGAAATCCAGGTACAATAACAGCTGGTTTATTTATTGGTGAGTTCACAGGTGATTTGCCTTGGACACATATTGATATTGCTGGAACAGCATTTTCTAAGAAAGAAAAAGGTATTTTATCTAAAGGTGGTACAGGTGCAGCAGTTAGACCATTGTACTATCTAGCTAAAAATGAGGAGGTATAGATGATTAAATTTGCAGGAAATCCAATTAATATTTTAGGTAACAAATCAATCGTAGGAGAAAAGGCTGTTGATTTTACAGCAGTTAAACAAGATCTTTCACCATTTAAATTAAGTGATTTAGACAATAAAAAAATTAAAGTAATTAGTGTTGCTCCGTCAATTGATACAGGTGTTTGCTCATTACAAACAATCTTTTTCAATCAAGAAGCTGCTAAATTTAAAGATGATGTTGAATTAGTTACTATTACAGTTGATTTGCCATTTGCTCAAAAAAGATATTGTGCTGCAGAAGGGATTGACAATTTAACAGTTGTTTCTGATTATCAAGCACACGACTTTGGTATGAAGTATGGATTCTTAATTGATGGTCTTAAACTGTTAACAAGAGGTGTTGTTGTAATCGATAGGGATGATACAATTAAATATGTTGAATATGTGGAAGAAGTTACTAATGAGCCAAATTACGATGCGGCATTAGAAGTTGTTAAAACTTTGATATAACATAAAAAGGATATGTCTGTTTTACAGATGTATCCTTTATTTTCCCATGATGTTGACAAAAGACGAATAAGATTGTATTATATAGTTAGGAAAAGCCAAACTAACTAAGAGGTGCATGATGGATAGTCGTGAAAAATTAATTAAAAGCATGGCAAACTTATTTAAACTAAAAGGAAGCTGTTATGTTAGTGTTTTAAATGATTTGAAATTATCAGAATTGAGTTTAAAACAGATGGATTACTTAAAGAGTTTAAATGATATTTGCGGTGTTACAACGAGTCAACTAGCAGAAAAATTGGAACTATCAAAACCTACTGTTACTGAAATGGTAAAAAAATTCATCAAAATGGGTATTGTTTATAAAGAAAGTTGTCCTTCAGACGGGCGTGTCTATTATCTGAAGTTAACAGAAAAGGGACAACAAATAGTAGACTTAGGTATCATGACCAATGCTTATATGGCTGACAAGTTAATTGAAAAGCTAAATGATGAAGACATCGAAACATTAAGTAATATATTATTAAAAATAGAATAATTCTATTTTTTTAAGCAAATAGTTAGGGAAAACAAAACTAATTAATTGGGAGGTAAGTTAGTGAATCATTTTTTTGATCAATTTGATGATATTTATGAAAAAAGAGAACAGTATAATTTGGCATGGGCATTTAAAGATGCTCAAGATAAGTTAAATGACTATAAAGAAAATGTTGTAGATGCAAAAATAAAGAAAGAGTGTGTTTTATGTAAAACACTTAACAAGGAATACGAAAGGTTTAGATATAAAAATCATTTCGAAATAAGAAAACAGAAGGTGATTACGAGTATCTTTTTAAACACACATGGGTTATTAAATATATTAGAAATCTTACTTTCGGTATTATTAGTTATTTTAGTTTCTAACGTATCTCATAGTGAACTGCTTGGGCATGGTACTGAGTTATTCAGTGCATTAGTGGTTATTGTATTTGCATTTATTAAAGTTTTTTTAGAACAATTGCTTTTAAAACCCAAAATGGAAATCTTAGGTTGGAAGATGTACAAAAGGTCTGTAGATGTATTAAAAAATTTATCTAAAGAGATTAAGGAACAAATCGGCATTTTAGAAGCCGTATAGGAGGTTTGTATGAACAAACATTTAGTAATGCCTTTAAAGGATATGGTGTTATTTAGCAAAGGACAAATTCAAATCAACGCTGATGAGCATTATGATATGATGTTGCAAAAGAGGATTGATGAGAATGATGGGTATGCCATCGCATTAACACTTAAAGAACATAATGATACAAATATATACAATGAAAAAGATTTCTATCATATTGGTAATTTAATAAAGGTGGATGAAGTTAAAAGGGAATCGTCTGGTTATAAATTGTCTGTTGAAGTTATTGAGCGTGTGAAAGTAATTGGATTTGAGGTTGAGCCAAATGCATTGGTTGGAGTATATGAACCTTTACTAGATATAGTAGATATGGATCCAAAATCAGAGGATGAAATGATTGGTTATGTAAAAAATATGACTGAAGAAATGGGTAAGAATATCCCAGGTTCGGAAGGATTTACAAAACATCTGCTACAGTTAACATCTATGAATGAGTTGATAGCAGCATTGATGCCTTATTTACATCTTTCTTCAGAGGAAAAACAAGATGTGTTAGAGATGACTTCTCTTCGAAAGAAGAGTTTAAGATTTCTAGATATTATGATTGAAAGAAAAGAGCAGCTAAATCTTCAAATAGAAATGAATAGTAAATTTTCAGATTCGATGAATCAAACATATCGAGAACGACTATTAAGAGAACAATTAAAATCAATTCAAGAAGAACTTGGAGAAAAAGAAGGAAAGTCTAAAAAGGATTATAGAACTAAAATAAAAGAAGCCAAACTTCCAGAAAATATTGAAGAAATTGCGTTGGAAGAAGTTGATAAACTAGATAGAATGGGTGGTAATGGTGCTGAAAGTAATGTAATTAGAAGTTATCTGGATTTAATTTTATCTTTACCTTGGCATTCTAATGAAGTGAATGATATTGATATTTTGGAAGCTGAGCAGGCTCTTGATAGCAGACATTATGGATTAACGAAAGTAAAAGAAAGAATAATTCAACATCTGACAGTGATGAAACTAAAGAAGAACAAACAAGGTTCAATTTTACTATTAGTCGGTCCGCCTGGGACCGGTAAAACAAGTTTAGCAAGAAGTATAGCAGAAGCTTTAAATAGAGAATATGTTAGAATTTCCTTAGGCGGTGTTCGAGATGAAGCTGAAATTAGAGGACATAGAAGAACTTATATTGGTGCTATGCCGGGGAAGATAATTCAGGGTATGAAGCGAGCAGGCAATAGAAACCCAGTTTTTGTACTTGACGAAGTAGATAAGCTGATGGCATCTGCGAATGGCGACCCCGCTGCAGCACTTCTTGAAGTACTAGATCCAGAACAAAATAATACGTTTAATGATCACTATTTAGATGCACCCTATGATTTGAGTGATGTATTTTTTATAGCTACAGCAAATGACTTAAGAACTATTCCAGGACCACTTCGTGATCGTATGGAAATCATTCAAATAGGTAGTTATACTGCTGTAGAAAAGTATCATATCGCTGTTAAACATTTATTTAATCAAAGCTTAGAGGAACATGGATTGAATAAAGAGGATATAAAACTATCCGAAAATGCTTTTAAGGCGATTATAGATAAATATACACGTGAGGCTGGCGTTAGAAATCTTAAGAGACAGCTTGATAAACTAGTCAGAGTATGTTCTGAAAAAATAGTGACTGGGAAAGTAGAAACACCTTACAGAATAAGAGAGAATATGCTTACGCAAATCTTGGGTCATGAAATTATCAGATACGACTTAGTGAAAGAAGAAAACAACCCTGGTGTTGTAACAGGACTTGCATGGACACCAGTTGGTGGGGATATCTTATTTATAGAATCGGCTTTTATACCAGGCAGAGGTAATTTGATGGTGACTGGTCAATTGGGTGATGTGATGAAAGAGTCTGTACGAATTTCACTTAGTTTAATTAAATCAAGACTTTATACGTACATGAAGCCACAAGATTTTGCAAAACTAGATCTACATGTTCATGTACCAGCAGGTGCTACACCGAAAGATGGTCCGTCGGCAGGTGTGACGATGTTGACTGCGATTGCTTCTTTAGTAACAAAGAAAGCTGTTGATTCAAAATTGGCAATGACTGGTGAAATTTCATTAAGAGGCGCAGTGCTTCCTGTCGGTGGCATAAAAGAGAAAGTGATTGCTGCTCATCGATCAGGTATTAAAAAGATTATTTTACCATTTGAAAACAAGCGCGATATAGAAGATATTCCTGTAGAGGTTAAGAGTCAATTATCATTCGTTTATGTTAAAAATATTGAGGAAGTGCTTACTGAGGCATTAGGACTTGAGTTACCAGAGCCGTATGTGAATGATTTTATCCTTAATGTTGAGACAGAGAAATCTGAAATAGGATTTAACGAATTTTAGCAAGAAGTCCGCCACCTCTATAGGTGGTAGTGATGCAAAGCATCACTGGATGAATTGCTTCTTTTTTTGCACTGAAAGATTGATAAAAGTCAATAATTATAATATAATAAATAGAGAACGTCTGTTCTTTTTAGGAGGAGTACGACATGACATTGAAAGCTTTTCGCTTTAGAATCTATCCAACTGAAGAACAGAAATTTTATTTTGCGAAAACTTTTGGATGTGTTCGCTTTATTTATAATACAATGCTTTATGATAAGATAGAGCATTATAAGGCGAACGGTGAAATGTTACGTAATACACCTGCACAGTATAAAAAAGAACATTCTTTTCTCAAAGAAGTTGATTCATTGGCTTTAGCCAATGCACAACTTAACTTAGAGAAAGCCTACAAGAACTTCTTTAGAGAAATTAAAAAAGGTAACAAAGACCAAGGCTTTCCCAAATTCAAGAAGAAGAGCTATAATCAAAGTTATACGACGAACAACCAGAAAGACACCGTTACTCTTCTGAATGACAAGTATCTCAAGATACCTAAATGACATAGGCAACTTCCCAAAGATGCTAAGATTAAATCCGCTACTATTAGTCGCTCAAGTAGTGGCAAGTTTTATGTGTCTATTTTAGTGAAGACGGATAGTATTAAGCCACTGCCAGAGCGAAGTGAAGTTGTTGGCATCGATTTAGGTATCAAGACTTTTGCAGTTACTTCTAACAGTGGAAATATCGAAGCTCCTAAAGCACTGCTTAAGCATGAAAAGCGATTGGCATTTCTGCAAAGAGCTTTGTCTCGCAAGGTCAAAGGTTCTAATAATTACTACGAAAATAAGAAGCAGGTAGCCTTGCTTCATGAAAAGATAGTCAACATTAGAAAAGATTTTTTACATAAGGAATCTTCTAAATTGATAAACAAAAACCAAGTTATCAAAGTAGAAAACTTAAAAGTTAAGAATATGGTAAAAAATCCCAATCTAGCTAAACACATTTTAGACGCATCATGGTCTAAATTTATAGACATGCTTTCTTATAAAGCAGACTGGTATGGCAGAACATTGATTAAGATTGACACCTTTTTTGCATCCAGTCAACTTTGTAGCGTCTGTGAATATAAAAATAAAGAGGTCAAAGACCTCTCTGTTAGGACATGGATATGTCCTATTTGTGGTGCGAAGCACGACAGAGATGTCAATGCCTCAATTAATATACTCAATTATTCAGGATAGGTACTATCCATAGAGCCTGGTGATACTTGTCCCATTAGGGGCATTGACCAGGAAGCTCCCACTTCAACAAGACGATGATTTAAATCGTTTTTAAGTGGTGAGTAGTTCACTATCAATGAAGGACACTAAAAGAATCTTAGGATTCTTTTTTCTGAAAAAGGATCTATATAATACAATAATAAGAGTATATTTGAGTTCTACAAGACTCTATCAAAGTTGCATTTTCAAGAGGCGTAAATGTTTCATGTAAAAATAAAGTCGAAAATGAAAGCTTTAAAAGTAATATTAGAAACTTTAGTTTAATAGACCGATAAATAGCTATCATACAATCATTGATGAAAAAAGATTACAAATAACTATTTAGAAAAGTAACTCGACAGGATAGGGACAATTAGAAATATCAAAACAATTAGAAAAATAATAAAGCTGATGGTATAGTTGACATAGTACGAATATATTTCTACAATAGTAGAGAACGTATATGAAAGTAGAGGCAAAGTTGCAAAGAATAGCTATTATGGTTTGTGGGGAAGTTTCTCATAAATGTACAGGTAATGGATGCTTTAGAGCATTCAATGAAAAAAAAGATGCTTTTTCAGGATATGATGATGTTCAGATGGTTGCATTTACTAGATGTGATCATTGTGATGGACATGATCAAAATTTCGATAAGAAAATAGAAAAATTACAGAGTGCAAGAGTCGATACGATTCATTTATCAACGTGCATTAGAGGTAGATGTGATCGCTATAAGGAAATGGCTGAAGAGTTTTCAAAACACTTTAACGTGGTAGGCTATACCCACGGTTCTGAAAAGGGCAAAAAGGATAATTGTATCTGTTACGAAAAAAAATCGCTTTAAGCGATTTTTTAGTCTATTATAACAGCTGTTCCTGATGCTGTTACCATAAGCATATTGTTTGAGGTACCTAGTACTTCATAATCAATGTCTACACCAACTATTGCATTAGCTCCAGTTTGTTTTGCTCTTTGTTCCATTTCCTTGATTGCATTCTCTCGAGCTTGTATTAGTTCACCTTCATAAGAACCTGAACGACCACCGAAAAAGTTTGTTAATCCAGCTGCAAAGTCTTTCACAAAATCGACACCATTAATCACTTCTCCAAAAACAATGCCTTTATACTCGCGAATTTCGTGCCCCTCAATATGTGGTGTTGTTGTAATAATCATAAATTCCTCCTTTTTTTACAGTATAAACGATGAATAACTTGTTAGTTGCTTTTTTACATAAAACAGTTTGATTTCTACATTAAAATACATGAAGACTTTCCTGTCTTCCTGCGAAATAATGGGCAGTATGATTAAAGTAAATATCAATTTCCTGACCATACAGTATATCCATATCAAGTTCTTTAATATATTGTTTCACACAAAGTTCTAAGGCATAACACGTTCGTGAGTGTAGTTTATAGTTTCCCATACCAGTTACATGGTCTTGATTGGAAAATTGTCCGATAATAGGTCCTGGTCCGTGACCATAAAATCCAATTGGATGTGTGTAAAGTCTTCTTCCTTGTATATGTTCAGATGCTTTAAGTGCTCTTTTTAGGATTTCATTACCTGTAGAGCCTTCAACAAATTGATTCATAACTATATCCTGAAATTCCTGTGTTGTTTTGTGAAGTCTTTGATAAGCATTGATTAATGAAATATTACCATCATCGACATAAGCCATTTCTTGAACATCAGAGCAGAGCCCTAGATATTTAACACCAAAATCACAGTGAAGCAAATCGCCTTCTAAAATGATTGCATCATCATTATCTAAGTGCGGATAACCTTTACGTCTAATCCAAACAGTGGCATCAAACCATGGTTTCATACCCATTGAATATGCTTTTGACATTAAATAATACCTAGCTTGTCCAATGGTAGTTGTACCAGGATTAATAATTTCCCTTGTATAACATGAATCTATTATTTCTCTTGTTTTTAAAACAATCTTTTTTAAGTAAATCATTTCTAAATTGCTTCTTGTTTCTAACCATCTAAGAGTCAAAAGTTCACTAGATTCTAAAGTGCAGTTTAAGGCTTCAAGAAACTTATAATTGGTGTGACTTAAGCCGTCAGAAAATGGAGAAAGCTCTGAGTAGTTTGCTACTATTTTTTTAGGTTGCCTATCCTTTATAATTCTATTTAGACATTCAAATTCGTTTTCTACTGGTAGTTTCCTGATCACATCAAGATCATAGTCAGTTGCAAAAGTACTATAAAACATTTCGTAGTCAAAATTAGGTGGCTTTAGCAACATTGGTTGATAAAATTGTCCTATTGTAAAATCCGGTTTGGAGATAATCATTCTTTCAACTTCAGAATGACTTCTGTAAAAGACTAAGATTGTTCGCTTTCTAGCATGGTAAAAACTACTTGGTAGAAATGTTTTAAGACAAGGACCTTCATTATATTCATCTCCTATAACAATCCACATATCAACTTCGGTTTCTTTCATTAAATCAAATAACAATGTATCTAAACGATGTTTTAGGATTTCATCTCTAACTTTATCTGCTTCCTGAAAAGTCATTATTGGCTTCATATACACCTCCACTATTAGTTTATCATATGATAGAATATATTGAGGTATATTAGTATTTAAAATTGCAGTGAATATGCGTAATTTTCTATAAAGATGGTATATATCATTATAAGGAGGCATTATGGCCAGATACCGAAAAGTACTTGTGTTTTTTATAATGTTCATATGTTTTGTTTATATATATGGTATTTTTTATGAGTGGAATTATCAGATGCATACTGAAGACTTAAACACAGTAATACTTGATAAGAGCTCTTTTTTTGATGTTGTAAATAATGGGAATGATATTCAGAATAGGGAATTAGCGTTAGATGAGGAGAAAATATATAAATACAGTTATATATTTGACAAATCTATATTGAGTGATTTAAAGATGAATCAAAATAAGAATAGAAATCTGTACTTAATGATTGAAAAACCTGATGCACAGTATTTAGAAGTAAAACTCAATGGAATGACTATTGGGAATTATGGTAATCCTAATGGACGTGCAAATATATGGAATGGAACAGTTTTTGCAGTTTTTAACGAATCATTAATAGAATCAGAAAATGAATTGACCATTATTATGCAATCTGACTATATGACAGGTGTATCAGGCCAGATTCTTTTGATGACATTTGAGGATTACAATGAATTATCTTCAATGATAAAGAGAGGTATGTCTCTTTTCGAAAGAGCGAGTAACATTGCCTTTATTGTTGCAATAATTATATTCCTAATGATTGTTGCATGGAAAAAAGAACTCTATAACACGCGGGTTTATGTGTATTTTATGATTTCAATTGTTGCAGCTGGTATTGCTATGTATGAATATAGAATGACAACATATATTCCTTTTGACTACTTGCTCTTTAAGAAAACAATGGTTGTATCTTATCATATATCTATTACTTTTGCGACTCTTGCAATTGCCTATATGCTAAATGCAAAGTGGAAATACAATTTAGGAATGATTGGTTTAGCCTTAATTCTATATAAGGCCTTTGTAACCACTAATATGGTTGAATGGCGCGATTGCTATCAAGTTTTAAATATATTCTTGATTGCAACGATCATTCAGTTGATTGTTACTCTTATATACTATAGGAGAAGAGCAGCTACAAGTTCATTGCTTCTCATTATTTCATTTTCATTAGCAGGTGTCTCTATTATCAAGTTGGTATATATTACAAGCATGGCTATAGAAAGTGGCATTTTGATTGATATGCCAATATTAGTTATGATGTATGCTTCAGTGGTATTATTTGTGTTCTATTTTGAAATGTTACAAATGTCCAGTGATCAAGATGTAGATATTGAGAATAGTTTAAGCTTAACAGGATCATTTACCATCGATAAAAAGTTAAAAGTAGTTGGACAGTACAGCAATACTTGCAATGTAATCTTTGATAAGTTAATTGTAGGAGCTAACCTAAAAGACTTATTATTTATAAATGAGTATGAATTTATTGAAGAAGTACTTAGCAATATTTTTAATGAAAAGTTTGATTTCATTGATGGCTTTGTTGATTTGCTACCAACAGAAGTGACTATCAACTATAGAGAATATGTTATTGCTTATAGAGTATATGATAGAGTAGAAAGATTTATAAAAGTAACTCTTAATGATGTTACTCTTAGTAAAGTTCTTGAAAGAGAAATCCAAGACCAGAAAGAATCACAACGTTTCTTTATAAATGCTCTGAAATCTAAGAATGAATTAAGTTATTTTATTAGAAAAACTCAATCTTTTTTAGATATTTTAAGAGAAGATGGATTTACTGATAAACATAAAATCGAGCTTCATACATTAAAGGGTAACCTTGGACAGTTTGGATTTGCAAAGTTCGAAAGAACTGTTCATCATGTAGAAACATCTTTATTGAGTGATTATAATAAAGATGAGCTAATTGATTGCATGAATCTAGCATTATTAGATGCCATCAATCTATTGGAGAAACATATTGGTAAAACATATTTTAATACGAGTTATCAGGAGTATACAATCAAGAAGTTAGATATTATGAATTTAGAAAATATGTATTTAGAACAACATGAACCGATTAAAGAGTTCTTATCTGCACTAAGACATTTAAGAAGTGTAAATCTTAAGGATATGATTTATCGTTACAGTATATATGTGGAAAAACTATCAAATGAATTAGACAAGGCAGTATTACCATTTGACATTCAAGGCGAGGATATAATGGTTCAGCCTGAGAAAACTGAAAATCTTGTGATGGCAATGGTTGGTATTATCAGAAACTCAATTACCCATGGTATTGAGGAACCAGAAGAAAGAGTTTTAATGGGAAAAGATTCTTTTGGGTGTTTGAAGTGTAGGATTGATTCAGAAGATGATACTGTTATTATGACATTTTCTGATGATGGTCGAGGTATTAATCCCGTAATTATACGTAATCGCGCTATAGAACTTGAGTTGATTGATGAAAATGAACAGATGTCTGATAACGACTTAATTGATCTAGTTTATAAGAAGCAGTTATCGTCAAAAAATGATGCAGATACATTATCAGGACGTGGTATAGGATTAATTGCATTAGTTGATTCAGTAAAGGCGCTTGATGGTATAATGACTATAAAGACAGAAGTAAATAAAGGTACAGATATTATCATAAGAATACCAAAGAAAAGTTTAAAGGATTAAGGTGAAAATATGGCAACTGTTTTAATTGTTGATGATTCGACATACTTTAGATTGAAGTTGAAGATGGAACTTGAGAGTCTAGGTCATCAAGTAATTGGAGAGGCAACTGACGGAAAAAAGGCTGTGATTTTGTATCAGCAATTGGAACCAGATTTAGTAACAATGGATATCAGTATGCCTAATGTTGGTGGCATTGAGGCTGTAAAGAATATTATGAGCAAAGATCCGAATGCCAATATTATAATGGTCAGTGCTATGGGACAAAAACATCATGTCTTAGAGGCCTTAAAGTTAGGCGCAAAGCATTTTATTGTAAAACCTATGCAAGAGGATACAGTCAAAAAAGTATTGGATAAAGTATTAGGTTAGGTATATGCATAGTATTAATTTATTTTAGAGTCTGAGCAAAGTTTGCTCAGATTTTTTTGTAGATTCTTTTGAAATCATGGTAGCGGATATTAGTCAAAAGCTATTTTGTTGACTGCTGGTTAGTAAAGGTGTATAATTATATTGACCGATAGTCAGCAAACGATTAGGAGGTGTAGTGATGCCATTAAAACTGTATGAAAAGGAAAAAATATTGGATTCATGTTTTGAGGTTTTTGTGGAGAATGGTTATTCCAAAACAACCACAGTTATGTTGTCAGAATCAGCTGGCATATCCAAAGCATTGTTATTTCATCATTTTAAGAGTAAAAAGAATATTTATATGACCGTACTTGAACGTTGTTTTGATAAAATGGCGGCGGAGATTGAAGAAGAACCTTTGTCATCTTTTAACGACTTCTTTGAGGCTAAAGGACAAAGTGGTTTATACAAAGTTGAATATTTAAGACAAAATCCGGATATTAGTAAGTTACTGTATGAAGCTTATAGTGCTACACCAGATGAATTAAGAGAAGAAATATATAAATTTGTTGTTCATTTAAGAGAAAAGTACGGAGATGTTGAAGTAAAAAAAAATAGAATGATGAAAGAATTATTTGATGATATTCCTTTACGAGATGGTCTTGAAAGTGAACAAGCTTATGAGTTGGTTAATATTGTAATGAATCATTTCCGAACGACAATCGCAAAAGAGTTGACTGATGAAAGTAAAATACTGGACGATGAATATTGGAAAAAATTATTCGCTAAAAAGAAAGAATTTTTAGAAATGATTCGTTATGGTATAGTGCAGGAAGGAAGGTAATTTATGAGTTCTTATGTATATAGTTTAAATAAAAACTTAGAACCTAAGCTTTCTCAGGTTGGAGGTAAAGCGGCTAATTTAATTGAATTAAACCATATAAAAGAGGTTATTCTTCCAGAGGGTTTCTGTATAACGACATCTGCTTATACTGACATTTTTAGGAATAATAATGATTTAAATCTACTACTTAACGAACTCTCACAAACAGAAATTAATAAGTTGGATCATATCAGTAATCTATGCAGTAAAATACGCGGGATTATTACTAAAGCAGATATACCACAAAAAATATTTGATGAAGTAAAGCATAATTTTGAGGAAATTGGAAAAGAAAAATCTTTTGCCGTCCGTTCAAGTGCTACTGCTGAGGATCTTCCTACAGCTTCTTTTGCAGGACAACATGATACTTATCTAAATGTTATAGGATTTGATAGTATCATGAAGCGTATAAAACAATGTTGGGCTTCTCTTTTTACTGATCGTGCAGTCATTTATCGAATGAGTAATGGCTTTGATCATAGAAAAGTATACTTAGCAGTTATTGTGCAGGAGATGGTTTTTTCAGAAGCTTCTGGTGTAATGTTTACAGCGGATCCTATTTCATCAAATCGTAAAATTGTTTCAATTGATGCAAGTTATGGTTTAGGTGAAGGATTCGTATCAGGTCTTGTTAACGCGGATAACTATAAAGTATATGATGGCAAAATAATTGATAAATATATTCCTAATAAGAATACTGCTATCTATGCAAGTGATGGTGGAGATACCAATAAAACGATCATTGACGATCACTTAGTTAGTCGTCAAGTTGTATCAGATGAACAAGTACATGAATTAGAAAAAATCGGAAGAATTATAGAAGCATATTTTTCATATCCTCAAGATATTGAATGGTGTATTATGAACGAGCAAGTTTTTATTGTTCAGAGTAGACCAATAACCACTTTGTATCCGTTACCTAATGAAGAAGCTGAGTGTAAAAGAGTTTATGTTTCCTCAGGCCATTTGCAAATGATGACTGATCCAATTAAGCCGCTTGGAATGTTTTTCTATAAATCGGTTATTAGTAATCCGCCATCCAAAGAAATTGGTGGAAGATTGTATCTTGACTTATCTGGTGATCTTTCTACTTCTATTGGAAGATTAATAGCAAAAAAACTTTTGAATGTATTAGGAGATACATTGCTGACAAGTTCGATTGTTAAATTAATTAGGAACAAGGAGTTTATAAGACAATTACCAAAGACTAAAGACAAGGTCTTTAAGATAGACAACAACAGTGGTGCAATTTCAATCATGATCAATGCTTATAAGGCTTACAAAAAAAATGATCCTGATATAGTTCGAGCACTCATAGATAAAGAGGAAAGAGATATCGAAAAGATGCGAAAAGAACTTCTCGAGTTATCTGGAGAAGAATTATTTGAGTATATCTATAACGATCATGATAATAGAAGAATAAAAATAGCAAATCCTGAGAATGCTGGTGTCCTTACTACTGCTGTGTTGTCATCAAATTGGTTTGACAAGAAGGTTAAAAAATGGTTAGGGGAATCAAATGCAGCTGATTCTATTATCATGTCTATCCCGAATAGCGTGACAACTGAAACTGGTTTTTTACTATTAGATGTAGCTGATGTTGTAAGAGATAACCCAGATATTATTGATTATTTTCATAATCCTAATAAAGAGACATTCTTTGAGGATATAGTTAAGCTAGAAGGTGGTCAATGTGTATGTGATTCATTTAAAGAATACTTATCGGAATATGGTATGCGATGTTCAGGAGATATTGATATAACAGTTCCAAGATGGCTTGAAAACCCTACTGAGTTAATACCGACTATTTTAAGTAATATTGAGAACTTTGAGAAAGGTGCTTCTAAGCTTAAATTCGAACAGGGGAAAATGGAGTCAGAAAAAAGAATACAAGAACTTGCTTGCCAAGTCGAGAAGTTACCGGGAGGAAGAAAAAAAGCAAAAAAAATAAGACGAACAGCGAGTTTAATTCGTAATTATATTGGTTTTAGAGAATATCCAAAGTTTTCATATATGAAGCGATATTTTTACTATAAAGAAGCAATGCTCAGAGAAGCCAAAAAACTATTAGAAAAGGGTTATATAAGTGAAGTAGAGGATATTTACTACTTATACTTTGATGAGCTGAGATCAATGGTTAATGGGCAAGCAATTGATAGTAGCATTATTTCAAAGAGAAAGAAAGATTACGAAGGATTCTCGAAATTAACACCACCGCGTGTGATGACTTCAGATGGTGAAATCATTATTGGTGAATACGATACAGATAAACTTCCTAAAAATACCTTACCAGGTTTGCCTGTTTCATCAGGTGTCGTTGAAGGTAGGGCGCGTATTGTAAAGAATTTAAAAGACTCCTATTTAGTAGAAGGAGATATTTTAGTCACGGAGTTCACTGATCCTAGCTGGACACCTGCATTTGTATCAATAAGAGGTTTAGTTACAGAAGTTGGAGGTCTTTCAACTCATGGTGCTGTAATAGCACGAGAATATGGTCTACCAGCTGTCGTAAGTGTCGAAGGTGCGACTAAGCTAATTAAGGAAGGTCAATTAATAAGACTTAATGCTAATAAAGGATATATAGAAATTCTTTCTGATGAAATGAATAGCTAGTAAAGAAAGGGAATCTCTTATTTGGGAGATTCTTTTTTATATTGAAAAACTTAAAGAGAAACAAACTATACATTACTGGTAGAGTATTGACTAACTGAGGATACGGTGGTATACTTTCAATTGAAAATCGTTTTCAATTGAAGGGAGGTTCTATGAGTTGTTCTTGTGGACCAAAAGAAAGATATAAATTAGAATTAGTAGATATTATAAAACATGATGATGTAACATATAGTTATGACTTTAAAGGTGATTTAAGATCATGGAACGAAGGAGATGCTTCCAAGCTGTTTTTACAAGTAAATGGGAAAGAAGAGGCAAGGAGATTCTCTTATGCAACTTTAGATGATGAGGAAGTTATTCGGTTTACTACTCGAATAAAAACATCTCCAAGTTTATATAAATCAAAGTTACATGAACATCAAATTGGTGATGTACTTGAAGTATCTCATCCTAAAGAAGGTATAAGGCTTAAAAAAGAGAATAGACCGATTGCCTTACTGTCTAATGGTGTTGGTATTGCTGCTACTCGTGCTTTTATAAAAATGTACGAAAAAGATAGAACTGGCATTCCAGAGATGTTACAGATAAATGTAGATCGCACTGGGCAAATATACTCAGATGAAATGAGTCTATTTGAAGAAAGATTACCATTCAAATCAATTTATATTAACAGCAGAGATGTTTTTTATACTATATTGGATTCAGAAATCCAAAAGATGATGGGGCATTATTCAGTTGATCCTTATATCTATATAGTTGGTAGTGATGCATTTGTTATTGAAACAAGGTCACATTTAAAGGCTTTGGGATTTAGAAATGAAGATATATTGATAGAAAAACATGTACTATCTTCAGAAGCGTGTGGCTGTGGACCTGACAATGGCTGTGGCTGTGGTGCTAATATTATAAAAACAATAGGTGGTATTAACTAGTATATTTATGGTAGATGATTCTACCATTTTTTTTTGCTTGTAGATATTATATGGTTGTAGTAAAGAAATGCGACTCATATGGTGTTCTAGTCTTTCGCATAGACTAGACTAATCTATTGGTTAAAGGTATAATAGCTATAAGAAAAGTATAGTAAATGGAGTATATATGGACAATCTACATAGCTGTTTTTCACTGTTAAGAAAAATGGGCAGCATCTTTATGGACAAGCACCTAAGTGAATATGGTCTTAGCTACAACTATTCAACTTATTTATGGCATATCTGCAAAACTGAGGGGATTCGACAAGACCATCTGTCAGATCATTTAAGAGTTAATAGAAGTACGACTAAACGTGCTATAGATCATTTAGAAAGTCATGGCTATGTGACTAAAGAAGTTTATGAACTTGATAAAAGAAAATACTGTTTGTATCCCACTCAAAAGGCTTATGATATTTTAGATGAAATAAAACATCTGAAAAAAGAATGGGATGATATTATTACTGAAGATTTAAGTGATGAAGAAAAAGAATTTGCTTATAAAATTAATGAAAAGATGCTGAAAACATCTAAATTATATGTAAAAGAAAACCTACAAAACAAATAGTTTTGTAGGTTATTTTTTATCCTGCTTGTTTGCTAAATTGCATTTCGTATAAAGTGTTATAGATGCCTTTTTCTAGAATAAGATCTTTATGATTACCATTTTCAAGAACCTTCTTGCCTATGACTATAATTTGATCAACATTTTTAACTGTACTCAGTCTATGAGCAACTACAATGGTGGTTCTATTTTTACAGAGCTCATCGAGTTCCTTTTGGATTAGATTTTCTGTAGTATTATCAAGTGCACTAGTTGCTTCATCTAGGATCAATATCCTAGGGTTCTTTAAAAACATTCTAGCAAGACTCAGTCTTTGTTTTTGGCCACCGGATAATTTAATACCTCGTTCGCCAATTTCTGTATTATAACCTTCTCTTAGTGATAAGATGAAATCATGAATATTAGCTTTTTTAGCAGCTTCAACCACTTCTGTATATGAAGCACTCGGTTTACCATAGAGAATGTTCTCATAGATATCGCCGCTAAATAGAAACACATCTTGTTGTACAATACCAATATTATCTCTTAAAGACTGATATGTATATTCTTCAATGTTATTACCATCTATTTTTATCTTACCTGATTGTATTTCGTAAAATCTCATTAATAGGCTACAAATTGTAGATTTACCACCACCAGATTCACCAACGAGAGCAATTGATTTACCTGCTTCTATTCTAAAGTTGATGTTTTCTACAGCATTTTCAATATTATCATATGAGAATGTTACATCTTCAAATTCTATTTCACCTTTAACACCACTCAATGTAATAGCATCTTCAGAGTCTATTTCTTCTTTTTCACTTAGTACTTGGACGAATCGTTCAAAGCCTGCCATACCATTTTGGTATTGTTCTACCAAACGGATTAATGTGTTAACAGGACCAATAAAAAGATTAATAGAAATAATAAATGAAGAAAAGTCACCAAATGTTATGTGACCTTGATATAAGCTATAGCCTCCAGCCATTAATAAAACAACATTAAACAAATCTGTTACAAAAGAAGATGAGCAGAGAAAGATGGCTAAAGCCTTAAAACCTTTTCGTCTTGCTTCTACTAGATAATCAATATTAGATTTAAACTTGCTAAATTCTACATCAGCATTGGTATAAGCTTTTGTTACTCTTATGCCAGTTACACTGCTTTCCGTAGCAGTATTTATCTTTGCAGTACCTATTCGAGCTTCTCTAAAAGCACTGCTTAGTTGTTTTCTTGTTTTTACTGTAATAAAGATTAAAATGGGAATATATGCAAATACAATCAATGTTAATGATAAATCAATGCTAGACAAGAAGATAAATGAACCTACTAACATTACAATTGAAATAAAGAAGTCAGATGGTATATGATGCGCAAACTCAACTATGGGATCTAGATCATTAACAAGCTTTGATAAAAGAACGCCAGTTTCATTTTCATCGAAGTATTTATAAGGCATTCTCTGTAGTTTATGAAACATTTCAGTTCTCATATCTCTTTGTATTTTTACACCAATCATATGGCCGTTGTATTGAACAAAGAATCTCAAACACATTCTAATAAAATATGATGCAAGCAGAATTAAACCACCTGCTATTATTAGCTTCAAATCCATTTCCGGAATGTAATCATTTAACATATTTCTAGTCAAAATAGGATACAATAATCCTAAAAATGAAATTAGTAAAGCTGCAAATAAATTAAATCCAAACTCCAATCTATAAGGTTTATAGTAACTAACAAATTTTTTTAACATAGCCCCTCCTTTAAAAACGTTGTCTGAGCAACGAAACAAGCATAACACAATATCGTTGCGGTTGCAACGATAATATATTTTAAAAGACCCATAGATGATTTAATCTTTAATTTGTATAGGTTTTATGTAATATGTGGGATTAGAGTAGTTTCTAAGACTATAGTTAAATAATAATAAATGAGCAAGAATGGCCTGTAAATCCAGCTTTCAAGGCTACAATTCGTATAATGGCGTGGTGCATCCTTTAGATATATGTTCTATCAAAATGAAATTTTAAAGTGGAGGATCATATTTTGGTAATATTTACTTTATAAGATAGATCTGTTTAGAATGTTAAGATTATTTAATATAAGCAAAAAAATAAGTGAAAATATGGAAAAATAAAGTAGTTAAGGGTATAATTATTACAAGAATGTAATTGATGTATGAAGCAAGTATGTTAACTGTGTAATAAACTATAAGTAAGAGAGTTATAAATAGTAATCACAGAATACCCGCTAGGAAGTCATATTATTACAGAATAAATATTTTGAAAATATCGAAAAATTGGACAATTAAGATTTTATTAATGGTTTTATATAATAGTATCTGGTAATATAGAAGAGTACATTGAGTAAATATATAAAATAATTGTAATATAATAGAGCGAAAAACTTTTTCAAGGTAAAAATGGTATCTTTTGTTAATTTTTCATTTTTTATGTGATAATCTTAAAGAGAGAGAACGTATAATTAGCTATTGTTAATATCATATAATCAATACGCTTATTTTTTTAGAGTTATAGAATGCACATAGATAGGAAACGCTTATATTTCTTAATTATGTATACCAATTGGAGTCGTACTTATACAAATGGATAAATGACATAATATTGATTAAAGCTATTTTAGTAGCTTCGGTGATGATTAATATTTAGTTTCTCCATTAAGTTCGAGGACAGTTTAGTATAAGCCTTAAAGTTTTTAAAGCTTTAGGCAAGTATAATTTCATTGTCATATGATGATGAAAACGAAGAGTAATATTGTAATTAGAACAGAAACTCTGTTTCTTTAAGCCAGTTCAATTTACAATATAAAAAGCTCTTAATATATAGGAATTAGTTAACTTTGAATACAATCAAGTTTTACTAACTTTTATGTAGCATCACATTGAGTTGCTCATCAGAGTAACTTGCAAAGTATAAAATAAAGAAAGGGATGTGTGATAAGGCTTAAATCATACAGGGGCAAGAAATGATGAAAAAAAGTTTTTCCAGACCCGTGGGGTTAATGTTGGTACTGTTACTAGTAATGACTGTATTTGCAGGTTGCTCACCTAGTGAGTATACGATTTCGTTTGACACTCAAGGTGGAAGCGGAGTTGCTAGTTCAACAGTTGAAGAAGGTCTGACTGTTACAGAACCAACAGCACCGACTAAAGATGCTGTTGAAGGTAAAGCAAGCAGTTTTGTAGCTTGGACAACTGATGCAGAAGGTAACAATGCTTATGACTTTTCAAAAGTTGTTGAAAGTGATTTAACATTGTATGCACAATGGACTGTTAGTACTGTGGTTAGTTTTGATACTAGAACAGGTACTATTGAAACAGTTTTAGTAGGAGAAGATGGTGGAGATGTAAATGCACCTGAAGATCCAACGCGTGAAGGCTACAGATTTGGTGGATGGTTTACTAGTAAAAGAGGTTTAACTTGGGTAGAGCAACCTGTTGAGTTCCCTTATAATGTAACAGAATCTGCTACTTTATATGCATATTGGGAGCCAATAGACTCAAAAGCTGTTGATTACGGCCCTGAAGTTACATATATATCAACACTTGACGATACAACAGCATTAAATCTTAATCCATTAATTCAACAATGGAGTCATGAAGATGATTTAATCGATTTAATGTCTACTAGTTTATACTCTTCAAGTGATGCAAATCTTATTCAAGTAGATTGGGATAAAGCTATAGAAGATGGTATTGCTGATTTCCCTGGTGATTTCTCAAAGTTTGAATCACAAGAGTTTTCAATTGAAGCGTTAGATTACCATATTATTTTAATTGGTGCGACTCAGTTCCCAATTGACTCAGAAGGTAATGAACATTTAACTGCAGAAGGCAAATATGATCGAGAGGGTGCAACTGCTATTAAAGATACTGAGTGGACAATTAACATTAGAGAAGACTTAGTCTATGAAGACGGCACACCGATCACAACTGCTGATTATGAATATACACTTAAGCAATTTATTGATCCTGTTTTGAATAACTTCCGTGCGACTATTTTCTACAAGACTGAAGAAAATAAAGGTGGCGCGCCAATCTTAAATGCGTATGAGTATTTTACTCAAACACAAATTAAAGATGAAGCTGGTAACATGAAAGATGTTGCTTGGGAAGATGTTGGTTTTGAAATTTTAGATGATTATTCATTTAAACTTACATTCTACGAGCCAGTATCACAAAGTCAGGCTATTGGTTATGCTAATAACTTCCGTTTAATCCATAAAGAAGGTTTTGAGGCATCATTAACTTCTCAGAAGGAAGATGCTGCTTATGGTACACCAGATTATCCATATGTTTCATATGGTCCTTACATCATTAAGACTTGGGATGAAAATCAAAAGTTAGTATTTAACAAGAACTATGAATATGTTAAAAGAGACACAATCAATTACAAGTCTAGAGTAATTGAAATTGTTGATAGTGTTGATACAAGAATGGCATTATTCGCTGGTGAAAAAATTTCTGTTGCTGCTTTAACTCAAGACTACTATGCAGAATATGCAGAGTATTCTAACTTATACAAAGAATGGATTGGATATCCACAATATTTAATTATGAATACTGCGGCTTCTAAGAATGAAGAAGATCCACATATGCATCCATCAGTTTTATACAACAAAACATTTAGACAAGCTTTATTCTATGGTTTTGATAGAAGCTACTATGCAAATAATGTATATGCACCAAATACGGCTTCATTATTACCAATTCCACTAGATACAAAGGCATACAACCAAGATGTATTCTATTATTCAGAATCTCCTCAACATATGGCTGTATTAGAGGAACTTAACATTAATCCAGATACTCATGCTTATGTACCTGATTTAGCAATTAGCTTATTTGATACAGCTTATGAAGCTTGGTTAGCTGAAGGTAATGAAGGTCCTATTACGCTTAGATTTATTTCTGATAATGATGAGTTTACTAAGAATTTAGTTGAACATATGAAAGTTTCATATGAAGAATTATTTAACGCTGATGAAGAAAGATTAATTTTTGAAATAGCATACAGCGAAGCTGAAGCATATCAAGCACAAGTTTCTTCTTGGAACTTTGATATTGCACTTTGTTCAGTAGGTTTCGGTAGTTCTTCAGGAGCACAATGGCAATACCCAGCAATCGCATTCTTTGGTGATTGGATTGGTGGTGGTTTCCTAGGATTATCACAACCGTATGATGATACTAAGGAAGATGGACTCGCAGAGTTCGTAAATATGGAAATCGAAATTGATTTAACAAACACATGGAATTATTTAGATGAACTAGGTCTTGATTCTATGGAAGAAGATGAACTTGAAGGACATATCAAACTTTACAATTGGTTAAAAGAAGCTGATGGTAAAGAAGCTGGTATTTACAGAGGTCCATTACAAGATATTTGTTTAGTAGTAATTAATGAAGATACACCATGGGATGGTACAGCATCTGAACCATTTGCTGGCGCATCAAATGACATTTACAATTACTTAGCAGAACTTGAAAAAGTATTCTTCGATCAATGTACGCTTGTTCCTTCAGTAACACGTTCTTCGGCTATCGTTTATGCAGATAACGTAGTAATTGAATGGCCAGCATACTCAAGTGCATTCCAATGGGGTTCTGGAAGATACCGTTACTTAAGTACTGATCCTGATTTCATGGACTAAAATAATTATGAGTAAATAATTAATAATAAATCCCATGTTCGTTCTTTTGAACGTGGGATTTTTATGTCACTAAAATTTGTTGCATTTATATGAAATAGCATGAATTTATATGAGTTGATGTCTTGAATAAACAACATTGATGCTACTTAGTAGATGGTATTTTGAATAGTGACGTAGGTAGTTAAAGTATTTAGGTTTAACATTTGGATATAAATCAATCACTTAGAGGAGAATAAACTTTGTTAAGATACTTATTAAAAAGAATAGGACTAATGTTAATAACGTTTGTCATAACTGTTTTTCTATTTTTTTATTTTATCAAATTGATACCAGATAATTACGTTCCTAGTCCTGGAGTTGGTAATGACTGGTATGAGCAACTTGCTGAGCAAGAAGGTTGGAATGAGCCAATCGTTGTTCAATTTGGTTTATGGGTAAAAAATATATTTACAGAAGGTAACTTTGGCTATTCACACATTATGAATAGAGATGTTTCTGAAGCATATTTTAAGAAGATTCCTGCATCAGTTAAAATTAATGTAGTGCCATATTTATTGTCGGTGCCTATAGCAATTATAATTGGTGTTATCGCTGCTATTAAAAAGAATAAGTGGCAAGATACCGTCATATCGATTTGGATTATGGTCTTTATTTCAGTACCTTACTTCGTTGTCGGGGTAGTTGCTCAATACTTCTTCTATTGGAGATGGGGCATTGCACCAGACTATAAGATAGCCACGGCCTCCGAGTTCACAGAATTAGGATTTTGGTATGGTATTTCAACATACATCATGCCAGTCATCGTTATAACTTTATACAGTATTCCAAGTATGGCACGTTCTGTTCGTGCAGAGTTAACAGAGCAGCTAACAACTGACTATATGCTGCTTGCAAGATCAAAAGGATTAACACATAGACAAGCCGTTTTCAAGCATGCTTTACGAAATGCACTTGTACCAATCCTACCAGGTATTTTTATCGGTGTAATTGGTATCTTAAACGGGGGTATAATAACTGAGAAAATTTTCCGTGTTGATGGTACAGGGGGGATGTACCTTGCTGCATTCAATGGTCGTGACTACGCCTTATTGATGCTTATCAATACATTTGGTCAGTTCTTGACCTTGATCTCAGCTATTGTTGCTGATTTATCTTATACATTGTTTGATCCAAGAGTACGTGTAGGAAGTGGGAAGTTATCATGATGAATATTAATAAAAAAGATTTGGTATTGGTATATGAAGATAATAAAAGGATACTTGATAAGCCACTTGAATCGAAGCGTATTGGATACTATCAAGATTCATGGAACCGATTCAAGAAGAATAAAGCTTCTTTTGTAGCATTTATTATCATTTGTATTATATTGTTTTTTGTAACATTTGGCCCTTATATGAGAGGTTATGATCTAAATAATGAAAATCCAGTTGAAGCAAGTCGATTGGCTAACCTTGTACCAAAGGTACCGTTACTTGATAAATCAGGTATCTTTGATGGTAAAAAGAAAATCGAAGCTGGTAAGATGTTTCTTTTAGATATGAACAGCAACGCCATGGGCGAAGGCATCATATTATCAGGAATTCCACAGGAATTAATAGATAATCCTAATCATCCAGATTATGAAGATGTAAGTAAATTAGAAGTTGTAGTAGATCACTACAGATATACTAATTATATTTCTTCATTCAAGCCTGAAAGATACTACTCTATCGTTAAGCAAAATGAAATTAATGGTACAGACGAGGATCCTTTAGCAGAGGTAAAGAGAACACTAACACAAGATGAGTTTCAAGAAGAGTTAAGTAAAAACACTGTTATTGATATTCTTCAGATTTTAGAAACAGAAAATCCAGAGGATCCTAACAAGCCTTTTTTCCAGTATATTGTGAGATTAGATCAATTTAAATCATCTTTAGGTGTATCAAATCCAAGTAGTGTATACTTCTGGTTCGGAACAACTGATAAGGGTGGTGATTTATTCACGGAGTTATGGTTAGGTGCCAGAGTATCAATCTTGATGGCATTAGCAGTAATTTCTCTAAACGCAGTTATTGGTTTAACTATCGGTTCTGTTGTAGGTTACTATGGTGGAGCATTTGACTTAATTATGGATAGATTTGTAGAAATTGTATCTTCTATTCCATTTTTATCTGTATTAACTCTTTTAACCTTACGTTTTGGTTCGGCTATATGGGTAATCATATTTGCCTTTGTAGCGACAGGTTGGATTTATAATTATAGAATAGGTAGAATGCAGTTTTACAGATTTAAAAATCGTGAATATGTATTCGCCGCACGTACACTAGGCGCAAGTGATGGACGTATTATGTTGAAACATATTTTTCCTAATACTCTAGGACTTATTGTTACTAACTTAGCACTTTCAATACCATTGTTTGTGTATACTGAAGCATCATTCTCATTCTTAGGAATCATTGAATATGCTAATGCAACAAGTGTTGGTATGTTAATTAATCAAGGGGTGGCTGTTATGATGCATCATCCACATTTATTGATGTTCCCAGCTGGGTATATTGCTATATTGATGATTGCATTCAACTTGTTTGGTAATGGACTAAGAGATGCATTTAATCCATCATTAAGGGGGGTTGAATAATGAATAATAAAATATTAGAAGTGAAAGATTTGGCTATATCATTCAAAACTCAACATGGTATCCTCCATGCTATTAGAGGTGTATCTTTTGATTTATATAAAGGTGAAACATTAGCTATCGTTGGTGAATCTGGTTCTGGTAAAAGTGTTTCAGCTAGAACTATTATGGGACTTTTAGCAGGTAATAGTATTTATGAGGACGGAGAGATTCTTTTCAACGGACTGGATTTAACTCGAGTAGATGAAGAAGCTATGCAAAGTATTAGGGGAAGTAAAATCTCCATGATTTTCCAAGATCCAATGAGTTCTTTAAATCCTATACAAACTGTAGGTAAACAAATTGCAGAAGCTTTAATATACAAACAAGGTATGCCAAAAGCAATGGCTAAAGAGCGTGTTATTGAGCTGTTAACGCGTGTTGGTATCAGTGAACCTGAAAAGAGATTTAAGCAGTATCCACATCAATTTTCAGGTGGTATGAGACAAAGAATTGTTATCGCAATAGCTCTTGCTAATAATGCAGAAGTGCTTATTTGTGATGAGCCAACAACATCTTTAGATGTTACCATTCAAGGTCAAATATTAGGACTGATTAATGAACTTAAGTTATCAAGAGATTTATCAATCATATTTATTACACATGACTTAGGAGTTGTAGCTAATGTAGCGGATAGAGTTGCTGTAATGTATGCTGGTAAGATTGTTGAATATGGTAATACAGATGAGATTTTCTATGATCCTAGACATCCATACACTTGGGCTCTATTATCATCAATGCCTAATCTTGCTACTTCGAAACATCTTGATGCTATTTCGGGTACACCACCGAATATGATTTTCCCACCAAAGGGGGATGCTTTTGCACCTCGTAATAAGTACGCAATGAAAATTGACTTTGAGGAACAACCACCTATGTTTAAGGTTACAGATACACATTATGCTGCAACATGGCTTTTACATCCTGATGCACCTAAAGTAGAGTTACCTGAAGCTACGGTAAGATTAAGGGAGAATAGGGGTAAGTTACATTATGGAAAATAATCATGTTGTAGATAAAAAGGAAGTTGTTTTAGAGGTTAGTAACCTAAAGAAACACTTTATTTCAGGAAGTGGAAAGAATAAACTTGTTGTACCAGCAGTAGATGGTGTGTCGTTTGATGTTTATAAACGAGAAGTTTTTGGTGTGGTTGGCGAGTCTGGTTGTGGTAAAACAACGACTGGTCGTACAGTAATGAAGCTTTACAGTGCGACTGAAGGTTATGTTAAGCTAAATGGTGATATCATTTCAGCTGGATATAAAGGCCTTGAAAGACAAATAAAAGAAGTTAAAGAGCAGGCTAAAAGAAAATTAATTGAAGTTGACAAACATGCAGAGGCTGTTCATAAAATCGAAGAAAAACTAAAGTATAATCTAATTGATGCAGAACATCACTTAGAACAAGTTCAAGCAAACCATAAAGAGAAGCTTAAAGAAATCAACAAGCCAATGGATGACTATCGTAATGAGACTTATAGAATCAAGAATATGTTTGAGTCAGAGGTTGCTAAAATTGAACATAAGCACCATTTAGCAGTAGAAAAAATCAAGTCTACGGCAAAAAATACAGTTAAAGAAGAATACAAACATCAGCTATCTAGACACAAACTAGGATTATCTAATAAAACAATTGGTTTAAAAGAGTCTGCTGCTCTTGAAAAAGATGTTATTGAACAGAGATTAAAAGATCTTCAAGTTAAATATGATCAAATCTTTGCAGATTTAAAAAATAAGTATGAACCCTTAATAGCAGAAGCAGAAGGAAAAATTGTTTCTAAATCTGATTCGAGCAACGAGATTAAGAAGTTAACAAAAACTAAAAAAGATCAGATTACTAAATTAAAGGTACAATATAAGACGGATCGAGAAGGTCTTAATAAGCCTATTACTGCAGATATAAAAAAGAAGATAGCAGATGTAAAAGCTAAACACAAAGATGAGGTAGCAAAGCTTAAAGCGAATATCTCTGATTTAAAGAAGAAAGCTAAAGAAGCCATTGATCAAGTACCAGACAATAAGGCATTAAACATTGACTTAAATGAGTTAGAAGCTCAAAAAAAGGAAATACAACAATGGCAACAAGATGAAGTGGCTAGGTTAAAAGATCAAATTACTTATTATAAAAATGTGAATAAATCTAAAGAAGCTCTAGAGAATTCAAGAAAAATGCAAATGATCTTCCAGGATCCAATTTCATCATTGAACCCACGTCTGACAGTTGAAGAGATTGTTGGTGAAGGTTTGCTCATCAAAGGTGGTCATAGCTCAAGTGAAATCAAAGAAAAAGTTGCTGAGATGTTAGAAAAGGTTGGTTTGCAACGTAATTATGCTACAAGATATCCACATGAGTTCTCAGGTGGTCAACGTCAAAGAATCGGTATCGCTAGAGCACTTATCATGGAACCTGATTTTATTATTGCAGATGAGCCGATCAGTGCTTTAGATGTATCCATTAGAGCACAAGTGATTAACTTACTTCATAGTCTTAAAGATGAACTGGGTCTGACAATTATGTTTATTGCCCATGACTTATCTGTTGTAAGATTCTTCTGTGACAGAATTGCAGTTATGTATTATGGTAAGATTGTGGAGATGGGTAATGCTGAGGACCTATTTAGAAATCCTATGCACCCTTACACAAAATCGCTACTTTCAGCAGTGCCTCAACCGGATCCTGATTATGAGAAAAACAGAATTCAGGTGGGCTATAATCCTGCTAAACAGCATGACTATCGTCATGATAAGCCATCGTTAAGAGAGATTGTCCCTGGACACTCTGTATATGTTAATGATGCAGAATTTGAGCAGATTAAGAATGAGTATTTTGAGACTAAGGAAAGAGCGGGTGATGTACAATGAAAAGAGGAATAACTTTACTAATGCTGTTACTTACATTATTGGCTTTGACTTCATGTAATAATGAGGTAGAAGTTGATAACAGTATTAACGTCATGTTCTTTACATCAAATCAAAACGCATCCTTAATCCCAAGTTATTTGGACTTAGAGCAAGGAAATAAAATTCAAGAACCAGAAGCACCTACTAGAGAAGGGTATACATTCACAGGTTGGTACAAGGATTATTATATGACAGAACCATGGGATTTTGATAAAGATGTTGTGGGAAATGAATCAATTGTATTGTATGCAGATTGGAAACCTTCAATTTTCCATATCGAGTATGTATTAAACGGTGGTGAAATGCCATCAGATGATTATGCTAAATCTTTTCACGGAGGCGAATTTGGTGTGCTTCCTTTACCATCACAAGAAGGATATTCTTTTATTTCATGGTATACTTATGAATGGAAAGATGAAAATGGTGACGCAACCACAATTCCGGGAGATAAGGGAAATTTAAAGATTCCAGAGGTTTTTGAAGATGTAACGCTATATGCTCACTGGAAACCAATTGTGGTAGACGTTAAGTTTAACATAAACTATCCTGAAGATAATGCACCAGCGCTTGAGTCAGATCGAATGAGTGTGAATTATGGTGACTCAATTGATTTTGCAGTACTTGAAGATACGGATAAATATATTTTTGAGGGCTGGAACGTTAAAAGAGATGGAACGGGTGAATTTTATGTTAATGGTGAAAAATTTGAAAGGAAGCTGCGTTTAAAGCTGTATGCATCATGGAAAGAGAAATAGACAGACAATTAACCTATAATAAATACAAAAGAAAGATAAATTTGATTCTCTTTCTTTTGATTATCCCAGCTATTACAATGCTGGGATTGTTTCTTGTATTATACTTGAATAATATCGTTAGCTTAGTTCATTTGGGAACAATATATATTCCCTTGATGATCGTATATCTTTTTATGGTCCTCAATATGACACCAAAGCTATATTACAATAAAATGTATGCGAATTATGCTAGACTCTTATTAGAGAAACCTCAATTATTAGAGGTACGAAACCAATTATTTACTACATCATGGATTGAAAAGTTAAAATGTGATGGATATGAGTTGGTTCAAGAAGATATGAGACATATTTTGCTTTGCAAATACTATAAAAAGCTTCCTGATATAGCTCAATCAGATCAAACTCTGGTTTTTCTTGTTATAGCTAAAAATAAAAGCTTTGACTTTTATGGTGATGAAGTTGATAATGGTATACAAGCATTTTATATGAAGCATAAACAATTCGATAAAATCGGTAAACGTATTACACTTCAATTTAAGAAATATGATACTATAGATGAAAAAGCTACAGAAGAAGTTGAAACAGCAATTTTATATCAAACAGGGAAGCAGATTCTTATTAATCTAACTTTTATTTATTGTAATGAAAAGAATTCTATATTTGGTCTTAATCCTAGTAAGTGGTATCCAAATAGATATACTTATTTTGCTTTTACTGAATGCAAAAGAATATGTGACATAAAGGAATAAAGCTATGAAAAATGATAAATTTACATTTGTTAATGATATTGAATCAGATATTGTTGACCAAGCAGGAGTAGTTGAAGTAAAAGAAGAATTTGAGAGTGAACAATCTGGACTGAATTTTATAAGTGAAGATGAACGCTCAAAACGAATTGAAGTTGTAAAAATGGCTATTATTATGCTTATGGTTTCTGCCGGTATTTTTGTGTTTACACTAATTTGGCAAGATGATACATCCCTTATGGGAATCTGTAATGCACTATGGCTGATTGTTATTATACAGTTTTTTATTGGTTGGATGATGTTAATGAATAATATGAGTATTCTATCACCGTTCATCTTTGGTGCTAAAACATTTGCTAAGATGTTGGTCGGTAAACGTATGGATAGTGATTATTATACGTATGTTAAGATGAAAGAAGAAAATCCGATTCCACGCTATTATTACAGAATATGTTTTGCTGGTTCACTTATTACAGCTATCCCTGCAGGCATTTTATTGTTCATAGTTTAAATAGTAGATAAATAGGTTTTGCTTTGGCAATTTGCTGATGCAGAGCCTTTTTTTACGAAAATAGCTATATATGGGTGTATAAATGTTAAAACACAAGAGCGTATGTTATAATGTATCAACTGATATAGAAAAGGAGATACTCATGCAAAACTATAAAATGATCATAGCGTATGATGGTAGAAAATATAAAGGATTTAAAAAATCAAAAGGTAATATTGAAAAGAGTGTACAAGGTAAATTAGAACAAATTCTAATGAAATTATATGAAGAAGAAGTTGAAGTCATTAGTGCGGTTAATACAGATGCTGGAGTTCATGCTAAGGGGCAAGTGGTTTCATTTAATGTTCCTAATAAGGAATTGAATGCAAGTGAAATTCGTGATTATTTCGAGAAGTACTTAACAGATGATATTATTGTGTTATCGGTTGAAGCAGTAGGAGAAAGATTTCACAGTAGATACAATATGAAAAGTGCAACTTATGAGTATCGATTATGGAAAAAAGATGCACCGAATCGACCTCTGTTTGAAAGACAATTTGTCAACTTAATGGTTCAACTATTAGATGTTGAAAGAATGAAAAAAGCTGCTGAAGACTTAATCGGCGAACATGATTTTATTGCTTTTACGACAAATAAGAAAACAAAAAAATCAATTAAGAATATGATTTCTTTTGATATAAAAGAGACTGATTATGAGATTGTTATAACTATGACTGCTAATGGATTTTTGGTTAATATGGAGAAAAAGATTGTTGGTTCACTGGTACAAGTTGGTCTTAAACAGATACCAATTAGAGCTATTGAAAATGCATTTGAATTTAAAGAACCTGATAGTATAGGACACATTTCTAGTGCAAGTGGACTTTGCTTGTTAAGTGTCCAATACTAGTTGTTACTGAGTTCGTTTGTTAAGTAATATTAAGGAAAAGATGATGAATATTGATAAAATAATTGAGTTGTTTGGTTTAAATGTTAAACAAATGGATGCAGTACCTGAATCTTATAGTTCTACAGTCTATGTGTTGACACTAGAAAGTGATGAAAAAGTGGTTCTTAAAATACCTTATAATAAGAGCAAGCTTTTGAGAGAAAAGGGAGTTTTAGATAAGCTGAAGAGACATTTTCCCGTACCAGAAATTCTAGGCTTTTGGCAAGGTGACGATGAAACTGTAGGTGCACTTCTTTTGTCCTATATTCCAGGGGAACCGATAGTTGGAAAAATAACTGAAACACTTGCTTACGATATAGGTAAATTATTAGGAACACTTCATAAAGTACCAATGGATAATTTTTGCCTATCTAGTACGCCGTCGAATGATTGGGGAGTTGCATTAACCAATCGATTTAATGAATGGGTAGAGGAATGTCGTTCCTATTATGATGTTGATTTTATTATGCAGTGTGAGGCTACTTTTGGTAGGTTACTGAAGAACTTAACAAGTTATTATGGACCCTCTCTTTTACACTTTGATTTTAGGCCAGGAAATATTCTTGTTCAGAACAATAAAATCACTGGTTTGATTGATTTTGAGAGTTCTAGAGGTGGCGCACCAGGTTTAGATTTCACAAAAATAAAAACATATCTCTGGGATATTTATCCTGAAACTAAAGATCCCTTTATAGAAGGATATGCATCTGTAAGTCCATTACCGGATCTAAAAGCATCTTTACCGCTTTATGAGTTTTTCTTTGGTTTTGGTGGTTTAGCATGGTGTATTAGACGCGAAAAAATGGATGATCCTTTCTATAATGAGAACTATAGGCAAGTCACACAATTTTTTCATGTTTAATTCTCTGAGGAATAGGTATAGGTATAATACACAAATTGTTAATATTAGCCATATCAATTCGTAAAAGGGAAGTGAATCATGAATATTGTGGAACTCTATAAAAAGGCAATAGAAATGTACAATGCTGGTGATATCGAAGGTATGAGTGAAACATGGGATGACAAAATTACGATTACAAATGTTACCGATGGTTCGATTGTTGCTACAAATAAGGAACAAGCTTTATCTGTATTTAAAAAGCAATATAAGTATCAGCCTACTCAAATATTTGTTGAAAACACTCAGGTAATGGGTAATAAACTTGTTGTATTCGAGCGAGAATTTGACGAGTTTGAACATGAAACAGATGCTATTTGTATTTTAGAAAGTGACCATGATCATATAAAAAATGTTTGGTGGGTTTTTTAGTCAGTTTAACTGACTTTCTTTTTTTGCTTGCAATACGTGAGATTTTTTGTTAAGCTTTTATCAAATTGAATATCCTTCAGGGCAGGGTGAAATTCCCGACCGGCGGTGATAGTCCGCGAGCCGATTGGCTGACTTGGTGAAACTCCAAGACCGACAGTAAAGTCTGGATGGTAGAAGGTGTAAAATGTTTTAAAAAGGGGGAGAACCCTATTTTGATGACGCGCTCTGAAGATTTTTCTTCAGAGCTTTTTTTATACCTTGAGGCGAAAGGAGGCGTATGTGTAAATACATGAAATATGCCATTGAGTTGGCTAAAAAGGGTAGAGGTTTTGTTAATCCAAATCCTCTAGTAGGTGCAGTACTTGTTAGAAATGATGAAATTATTGGTGAAGGTTATCATGATGTGTATGGGGGAAAACACGCTGAAGTTCATGCTATTGGTGATATGCAAAACTTAGGAGATGTAACATTATACGTGACTTTGGAACCCTGTTGCCATTATGGGAAGACACCTCCTTGTACTGAGTTAATTATTAAGTCAGGGATTAGAAATGTTTTTGTTTCTACTTTAGATCCAAATCCTTTAGTTGCTGGTAAAGGTGTGAAAATACTTCGTGATCACGGCATTACTGTTGAGGTCGGTTTGTTAGAGTATGAGTCTGTTAGAATGAATGAAATATTCAATCACTTTATCATACATAAAACACCATATGTCATCTTGAAATATGCAATGACTTTAGATGGTAAAATTAGTACAATCTCAAAAAATTCAAAGTGGATAACAGGTGAGTTATCGAGAGAGTATGTTCATCAAATAAGGCAAGTTGTTTCAGGAATACTTGTCGGTGTGGAGACCGTGATTGCTGATGATCCACTTTTGAACACAAGACATGAAGGTGAGTGTAGTCATCCGCTTCCAATTATTTTAGATAGTAGAGGGAGAATACCATTGACAAGTAAAGTACTTAACAATGCTATTGTTGCTACAACAGAACTCATGTCAAATGAAGTTAAAAGCAAATTAAAGAAAATGGGTGTTAAGGTCATTGTGACTGCTTCTAAAAATGGCTATGTTAATTTGAATGAGCTAATGATAAAACTTGGTGAAATGAATATAGATAGTTTACTTGTAGAAGGTGGTGGACTCGTTCATGGTAGTTTTTTAAGAGAAAAACTTGTTCATAAAGTATTAGCATTTATTGCACCTAAATTACTGGGTGAGGGAATATCTCCGATTCGAGGTATACAACTTGAAAATATGAATGAAGCTATTAAGTTAAAAAACATTGAACATAAAGTTTTTGGAGATGATTTAATGATTGCTGGCTACATAGAAAGGTGAAAAGATGTTTACAGGCATTGTAGAAGAAATAGGGATTATTAAACAAATATCAAAGAGTGGTCATTCTATCAAATTGACGATTTCATGTCATTTGGTACTTGAAGCAACTAAGATTGGTGACAGTATATCTACAGATGGTGTATGTCTAACGGTTACTTCTATAGGGATGGATTACTTTGAAGCGGATTTGATGCCGGAAACAGTTCGTATGAGCGGATTTTCGAAGAAAAAAATAGGAGCAAAAGTCAATTTAGAGCGTGCGATGAGGCTCGGTGATCGTTTTGGTGGACATATGGTTTCGGGGCATATCGATGGAGTTGGTTATATTAAAAGATATATTAGAGATGAGATTGCTTATAGAATTACAATATCGTGTGGTTTAGAACTTCTAAAGTATATGATTCCAAAAGGTTCTATCACTGTCGATGGCATCAGTTTAACAATTGTGTCTGTAGGTTCATCAGACTTTGAGATATCGATTATACCACAAACACAGGATGATACCACACTAATGAAAAAAGAAGTTGGTGAAATTGTAAATTTGGAAACCGATATGGTTAGTAAATATATTGAACGGTTAATGTCAAAGTCAGGTGGGATTAATGAGGACTTTTTGACTGAAAATGGGTTTATGTAGGAGGAAGTATGTTTGATTCGATTGAAGTTGCAATAGAAGCTATTAGAAATGGTGAAATGATTATAGTTGTAGATGATGAAGATAGAGAAAACGAAGGTGACCTGTTGATGGCTGCTGAGTATGCAACCCCGAATGCTATTAACTTTATGGCTACATATGGGAGAGGACTAATATGTATGCCGATGGAAGAAGAAAGAGTAAAATCTTTAGATATTCCGATGATGATTAGAAATAATACTGATCCCAAAGAGACGGCCTTTACAGTATCAGTGGATTATGTTAATTCTAAAACGGGCATATCTGCTTTTGAGAGAGCTGAGACAATACTTAAATTAGTTGATGAGTCATCTAGAGCAGAAGATTTTACAAGACCAGGTCATATCTTTCCTTTGGTTTCAAAAAATGGTGGTGTACTTAAAAGAGCAGGGCACACAGAAGCCGCTGTAGATCTTTCTGTATTGGCTGGTTTAAGGCCTGCAGGTGTTATCTGTGAGATTATGAAAGATGATGGTACTATGGCTAGAGTTGATGATCTCGTTGAATTTAAAAAAATACACAATTTAAAAATGATAACCATAGCTGATTTAATTGCCTATAGATTAGAACATGATTCACTAATTGAAAGAGTTTCAGAGGCTAATATGCCTACAAAATATGGTGACTTTAATATGGTGGGATATATCAATAAAGTAACTGGTGAACATCATATTGCCCTTGTGAAAGGAGAAATCAATGAGGAGATTCCAACATTAGTTAGAGTGCATTCAGAATGTTTAACAGGAGATGCTTTTGGGTCCTTAAGATGTGATTGTGGTGATCAACTTCAAAACGCTTTAAAAAGAATTGAAGAAGAGGGTAGTGGCATTCTACTTTATATGAGACAAGAAGGTCGTGGGATAGGCCTAATTAATAAGATTAAGGCATATGCATTACAGGATCAAGGGTATGATACAGTTGATGCGAACTTAGCTCTGGGCTTTGATGAGGATCTTAGAGAGTATGGTATTGGTGCACAGATTCTTTTGGATTTGAATGCTAAAAAAATAAAGATGATGACCAATAATCCACTAAAACTATCTGGATTATCAGGTTATGGTATCAAAATAGTTGAGCGCTTGGTGATTGAAATGAATCATAATGAAAAAAATGCTTATTACTTAAAAACAAAAAAGGAACGTATGGGACATATGTTAGAGGAGGTTTAAAATGAGAACTATTGAAGGTAATATGATAGCAACAGGACAAAAGTATGCAATTGTAGTTGGAAGGTTTAATGAGTTTATTGGAAGTAAACTACTATCAGGTGCTATTGATACACTACTTAGACATGGTGTATCAGATGAGGACATTGATGTGGTTTGGTCGCCTGGTGCATTTGAAATTCCACTTGTAGCAAAAAAACTTTCGAAAAAAGGGTATGACGGTATATTGTGTTTGGGCGCAGTGATTAGAGGTGCGACAGCTCACTTTGATTTTGTGTCGAGTGAAGTCTCTAAAGGCATTGCTAGTGTGTCTTTAGAATCAGAGGTACCTGTGATCTTTGGTGTTTTAACAACAGACAATATTGAACAAGCAATTGAAAGAGCTGGAACTAAAGCAGGTAATAAAGGTGTTGAGGCTGCTTTAGCTGCAATTGAGATGGCAAATCTGTTACAAAAAATATAATATTAAATAAAAATTGCATAACGAACTAAATTAGACGTAATTTCAAATGTGTTTTGTAGTATATATGTTGACATTAGAACTGGTAATGTTAAGCTTATTATAGAGCTCTGAGTCTTATTGTCTAAGGATTTCTACGATGGTAAGACCGATGGGTGTAGAGAGAAATTTCTATGCCTCCCATTGTGGAAAGGAGAATACAATCCTTCTTTCGAGGGATTTTTTATTTCCAATTTGAGCTAAATTAGGGGGGAGTCATGAAACTAATACATTTTTTTGCGATATTGGTGATAATTGCTATGATTGTTTTTTATCAAATTGATGAATATGATATTTACTCGCATGATGGATTACGTATTAAATCCTATGAAAGTGAAAATATTGTACGAACTTACGTTAAAGATCAATCAATGATACAAGTAGTTCATACTGATGCTTATCATGAAGATCTAGTTTTTTATGTAGTGATAAGCAGAGGGGAAATTACTGACTTCAAGGTAATTGAACATCGTGAAACAGAAGATTATGGTGGCTATATTGAAACAGACTGGTTTGAAAAAAGAATGCAAGTATCAGTATCCAAGCCTTTAACTGTTGTGAAATTGTCAAAAACTTCTGAAAATGAAATTGTTGCTATAACTGGTGCAACGATAACTACTCAAGGAATTGTGTATGGTGTTAATGACTGCATTGAGAATTATTGGAGGTATTTAGATGAATTTTAAGAAAGTAAGCGCGATTTTGATTGTATTAATGCTACTGTTTACCATGGGCTGCAGTCAAGAGGAAGGAACAACACTAACGTATGATGGAGCTTTAAAAATTGCTCTGGGTGATCAAACAGTTGATATTTTATACAATGATATATATAAAATGACACCTGTTAAAGAGACTTATAAAACAATTACTTCAAGTGGTGAGGAGATTGTAACTGATATCGTTGGTGTGAGTTTAAATGAATTACTAAAAGAACAAGGTAAATCTTTATCTGATTTTCAAGGGGTGAGAGGTATTGCTGGCGATGGTTATGCTATAGATGTGCCTGCTGAGATTATTGCTGATAAAGATATTATGCTTATTTGGTCACAAGATGGTGAAGCTTATGGAGATAAGAAACTACCTTTAAGAATGGCGATTAACGATGAGCGTGCTATGTATTGGGTTTCTAATTTAGTAGAGGTTCAGTGTTTAACTTCGACTGAAACAGTGACTGCCGAAGCTGTTGATTTAAATCAAATAGTTTTTATTGAATCAGCAAGTAAATCTTTAGATCAAATAGATATTACATATTATGAATCTGATGATAAAGGTGTGAAAATAACTGATTTGTTTAAGAATATTGAAACAAGTGATCCTGTTACTTTTGTAGCAACAGATGGATTTGAAAAAACTGAGAAGTTGGAAGTTTTAGAGCAAGGCCTTTTAAAACTGACAGGTGAAAATGCGCCATTATTTATGTCACCAGATCTTCCAAAAGGTATGCATGTTAAGATGATTCTTCAATTAACATCTGGCAATACAGCGTTTATTTCTGCTAACAATGCTATGGAAGCATTCACGGCAATGTCATTTGAAGACAATGAAGGTGTATCTCTTATTGAGTTAATTGATGTAGCTGGTATAAAAGCAGATTCTTATGTTTTTACTTCAACAGATGGTTACTCAGTTGAGTTATCAGGCAAAGATGTTAAAAAAGGTATTTTAATTAAAGATGAAGATATTTTTAAAGTGAAGTTTGAAGGTCAGCCTAAAAATACAACTGTTAAAGATATCTATAGTATAGCTGCAGGAGCTGGTTCAACAGGTGATTCAACGGAGTCTGAAACTGAAACAGCAGAGCTTCCAGCATGGAGCATTGAATTTACAGGATTAGATGATGGTAGTTTTGAGTTTACGAGTGATCGTGCTCAAAGAAAATTAGATTTATATACAGTTGAAGCAGTAAAGACTTCTAAAGATGGTGCATCTTTTGATCAAGTATGGGAAGGTTATAGAATCTTAGATGTTTTGGATTTCCTGCATATTGACGATTTTACAGAATTAAAAGTAATAGCAACAGATGGTTATGAAATGGTGTTTACAAGAGACCAAGTGGATGAAAATATGCTTCTAGGAGTCATTGAAGATGGTGAACCAGTAAAAGAGAAAAAAGGTCATGTTCAACTAATGACATCATCATTAACAAGTAATTTCTGGGTGAAAAACATTGCTACTATAGAAATTAACTAGGTGAGATATGAAACACGGATTACTTAAAAAATTTAGTGTGTTTGAGATTGTTGTGGTGGCCTTAATGGCTGCCATCGGTCTTGCAATAAAGCCTGTAATCGTTCCACTTACACATATGATTACAGGACCACTTTTTATTCCTGGTGGTGCTGTTGCTGGAGGTTTTTATATGCTCTGGTTAGTACTTGGAGCAGGTTTAATTGATAAACGGGGTGTAGCAGCGTTAATTGCTATTACCCAAGGTGTAATTGTAGCAATAACAGGATCGTTTGGGACTCATGGAATTGTAAGTATTTTCACGTATTCCCTACCAGGTGTAATGATCGATACAGTATTTTTTCTGATAAGAAGGAAGATCAAAGAACCTATCGATTTTTTTGTAGCTGGTATTATTGCTAATGTAAGCGGTACCTATTTATCTAATTTAGTGTTTTTTAGATTACCGATAGTACCTTTAATGTTGAGCCTTTCAGCATCAATTTTATCAGGCGGTTTAGGTGGTTTAATCGCTTATGCAGTATGCAAAAAAATTAGGGAAGCAACAGGTGATGACCATGAAGAAGCTTAGTCTTTTGATATTGCTATTCTTGCTTGTAGGATGTTCTTCTAATAAGATAGAATCTCTAGAATTTATTGGTGATTTATCAGAAGACTATAATATGCAAATACTTTATCAAAATGAATCTGATTTATTTAGTAGTATGGCATATAAAGATACCAAGATGATGGCTATCGATGCAAGTGTTTTACTGGAGAGATTACCAGTACTTTATAATGAGAACAGTGTTTATTTAAGATCATCTGACGGATTCATGAACTGTCTTGACAGTGAGAGTCTAGACAAGACTTATATAGGTTATTCTGATGATTATGGATGGGCGTTTGTTTCAGAAAAACATCCTCCGAATAGTGGAATTAGAAATATTTCTGAAATACTAATCGTAAATGATACAGAGGATGTTAATCATTCCTATGGTTTAAATATTGTAGATGCTAAAGGTGAAACAACTCTACATTATTCTGTAGGGGAATTGTATTTACAACCTTACCGTTCTTTTGCATATTTAGATGGTGTTTCAGAAAAAAACTCAGATGGTGTGATTTACAAAGTGCCTGGAATGAAGTTAAAAAAAGTTCTGTCTCTAGATGATTTAATTGAAAATGAATCGAATATTTCTTTAATTATGACTGATGAAGGTGATTATGAGTATATGTTCAGTGAAGGGTACATAGAATTAGTTGGCAGTAAACTGAACTACATAGTACCAGAAACTTATGATGTTTATAACGGCTTACAAGGTATTATGATTAATCCACCACAAGTAACAGTGATGGATACGTTTGAGGCAGTAAGAAGCAATTTATCTGAGCCTGTGATGGTCATTTTTATTGATGGTTTATCGTATAGGCAATATGAAGTTTTAACAACAAGGGATGCATTTATGAATCAACTTAGTTCTGAAAAGGCCAATACTGTTTTTAAACCAGTTACCAATGCTGGATATGCTGCAATGATTACTGGGCAAAAACCTAAGGTGAATGGTGTTTTAGATCGATCTTACAGAACTATAAATGTACCAGATATATTTTCAATAGCCACTGATAATAACAAGTCATCAGTGATTATTGAAGGTGATATAAAGATTTTAGATACATCTGTTGAACCGATTCTAAACTTAGATAGAAACAATAATGGATATACAGATGATGAGATATTTGAAACTGCTTTGCAACATTTAGAGAATGATTTTGTATTTGTTCATTTTCATAGTTTAGATGAGTTTGGACATGATTATGGTGATATGAATGAAAAAACTCTAGATCAACTTATGCTCTTAGATGGATATGTAAAAGAGTTAGTGAATCGTTGGGATGGTCATGTAATTATAACGTCAGACCATGGTATGCATACTACCAATGAAGGTGGAAATCATGGTGAGTTTAGATATGAAGATTTAATTATTCCATTTATGTGGGGAGATTTTTAATGGGTAAACAAATGAAAATTATAGTGAGCATTATTGCCATACTCGTTTTGATAATTGGTGTTACAGCTTACTTGAATAGGGAAAATGTACAAGAGAAAGTTACGTTAAACAATGAAGCAATCTTTATTGTGAAGCACAATGGTGAAGATAAGAAATCGTATACGATGGAAGATATAAGAAACTTAGGTGAAATCGAAATTAAAGCAACCAAAGATACTTCTGATTCTGATCCAGAGGAGTTAAAGTACACTGGTGTACCGCTAATTAAATTATATGAGGATGCAGGTGTGACTGTTACAGAAGAAGATACTATCATTAATGTTGCTGCTGATGGCTACACTGTGGCTCTTGATGGATCAAAAGTTGTTGATCCTGAAAATGTAATTATTACTTATATGATAAATGGAGAAGCCATTGGAACCCGAGAAGAAGGTGGTAGTGGACCATATCTGATTATTGTTGCTAAGGATAAGTTTAGCCAATACTGGTGTAAGTATGCTCTATCAACGGATGTACAATAATGTTAGAGCTGAAGGATTTATCGATCCAATATAAAAGTCAAAGTGAACCGATTATTTCAGATGTAAATTTAACGCTTTTACCAGGTACTATTACTTCTATAGTTGGTTTAAGTGGATGTGGGAAAACAACACTTCTAAGTGGTATCAATGGTGTTTTAAAGTACGATCATAAGGGAAAAGTATTGGGTGAAGTTTTGTTGAATAAGACACCTATACAGTCTCAAAGTGTTATGGAAATATCCAAATATATTGGGACTGTTTATCAAGATCCAGACACACAAATTGTTTTTTCCTCAGTTTACGCGGAACTAGCCTTTGCTTTAGAGAATTATTGTTATTCAATAGAAGACATACAAGTTATTATTGAACAAGTTGCATCTTCTTTAAAAATTGAACATTTACTTGACCGAAACCCTAATGAGTTATCAGGTGGTGAAAAGCAATTAGTTGTTTTAGCTGCAATTATGGTTTTAGAACCCGATGTTTTATTACTTGATGAGATTATGGCACAAGTTGATGATAAAGGTAGTGAATTAATAAAAGAACGTATTATTGAATTAAAGAATAAGAATAAAATTATTTTGATGATAGAACATGATTTTGAACATCTAGATATTGCTAATCAAGTTTTGGTGTTAAGAAATGGAAATTTAGAGCCCTTTGATGGTGAGTTGGTATGAAAGAATTAATATTTGACAATATAACATTTAGATATAAGAAGAATGATATCATTTCTGACTTTAATCTAAAATTAGACGGTGAGAAATGCACAGCAATTGTAGGCGCTAATGGATCTGGTAAAACAACACTTGGGAAACTTTTAATGGGAATATTGGAACCTAATAATGGAAAGATTTATTACGATGAGTTAGATATATCAACTAAGAAGTTATCCTATTTAGGTGGACGAATCGGTTATTTATTTCAAAATCCAGCTAAACAGATATTTGCTGTAACTGTGAGAGATGACTTAACTTTTCCCTTACGTATGAATGGTTCAAATTCTACGGAAATAGAAGAAAAAATCAATCAGATGATTAATATGTTTCATTTAGAAAAGATAATTGATAGCAAATGTCATTTATTAAGTCAAGGGGAAAAGCAAAGAGTTGCTTTAGCTTCCATATTTATGAGAGACCCTGAATATTTAATTTTAGATGAACCAACAACGAGTTTAGATAAAGTAAGAAAAGTGCTCCTAGGTGAGTCTATACAAACTATAAAAGAGAGAGGTGTTGGCATTCTTCTAATTAGCCATGATAAGGCTTTTGTTTATGAATATGCTGATTGTATTTTAGAAATGGGGGACTTATGAAAATAGATCCTCGTACTAAATTATTTGTTGTACTTGTCATATCCTCTTTGGCAATTGTACTTGATGATATTATAGCCATGGTTCTTCTCTTTGTATTGGGTTCCATGATGGCAAAGTCTTTTGGTGGACACTTCCTGATGGTTATAAAACGCCTTCGCAAGATGCTCACTGTTATATTAGGTTTGATTATTATTCAAAGTATTTTTAACAGTGAAGGACTTGTAATCGTTCAAATTGGTGGTATTAAGTTATTAACCGATATTGGTTTGACAAAAGGAATGCTCTATCTATTAAGAGTTATGATAATATTGGTCTCAGGGACGATTTTAACCACTTCTACTGAAACTGAGTTAATTGGTGCACTTATAAAAATCAAGATTCCATATGACTTTGCTTTTATGGTTGCTATAGGGATAAGATTTATGCCTATCTTTGTTGAGGAGTTTAAAGATACTATGACTGCGATAGAGCTCAGAGGAGTTGACATAAAAGGTCTTAGATTAAGAGAAAAACTAGATCTTTATGGTTATATACTAACACCAATTGTTATTGGTGCACTTGAAAAAGCTAAACGGTTATCATTGTCTATTGAAATGAGAGGATTTAGGGTAATGCCTAAACGGACCAGTCATTTGATATTAAAAATGAGAAGTGTTGATTATATTATTATATCATTTACTTGTGTGATGGCTGTATTAATTGTATAAGGAGTAAGATATGAAAGTAATATCTGTTGTTGGATTTACCCAATCGGGTAAGACAACTACCATAGAAGAAATTATTAAAGAATTAAAGAAGAGAAGGTATCGAGTAGGTAGTTTAAAAGACATTCATTTCGAAGAATTTGCTATTGACATAGATGGTACAAATACTGATAGACATAGGAAAGCTGGAGCAGATTTGGTTACAGCTAGGGGGTTATTTGAAACAGATATTTTATTTCCAGAACATCTGGATATTTATAAAATTTTGAGTTTGTATGATCATGACTATGTCATATTGGAAGGTGTTGCTGAAGGAAACTTTCCTAAGATTGTATGTGCAAAGGATGAGGAAGGTATTGAGAAGAAAATAGATAATAGGACATTCTTAATATCAGGTAAAATAGCAGACATAGTAGATTCATATAAGGAGTTACCAGCTATCAGTGCATTAGCAGATATTGAGGAGTTAGTTGATATAATAGAAGAAACAGCTTTTGAGATGTTACCTAATTTTGATGAGAAATGTTGTGGCTTATGCGGTATGTCTTGTGAAGAGATGGCTGCCGAAATTGTTAAAGGCCAAAAAAAGAGAACTGATTGTACTTTGTCTAGCAATAACATCTCTCTTAAAATAAAAGGAGAAGAAGTCATCATGGTACCTTTTGTACAGGATATTTTACGTAATAATGTTCTTGCAATTGTTAAGGAGTTAGAAGGATATGATGAAGATGCTAAAATAGAAATAAAGTTAGGTGTTTAGGTGTTATAACTTTTCTTTCTATAGTAACATTTTATCTATAAATATCATATGATTTCACAAGATGTTATATAAAGGTAAATAGAATAAAAAAATATAGATTTTGTAGAACCGTTGAAAATAGACGCATACACTTATTCTAAATAGATAAGTTTAAGGAATTTTCAAAAAAATTACCATGGAAACATGGTTTTTTTATTTTTTTGTATCTTTTATTGATTTATTGGTGTATACTAGATAATTGAGTGTAAAGAAATGAGGAACTTATGAAGAGACAAGATATATTAAATGTGGCAGTTATTGCCCATGTAGATGCAGGAAAATCTACATTAGTTGATGCACTACTATCACAGAGTGGTGTTTTTAGAGCCAATGAAGCAGTTGTTGAACAAGTTATGGATTCTAATGATTTAGAGCGTGAAAGAGGCATTACCATCTATTCAAAGAACTGTGCAATTGAGCATAATGGTTTAAAGATTAATATTGTTGATACACCGGGACATGCCGATTTCTCATCAGAAGTTGAAAGAATTATTAGAACGGTTGATACAGCAATATTGTTGGTAGACTCAAGTGAAGGCCCGATGCCACAAACTAGATTTGTGCTACAAAAGGCCCTTGAAAGAGGCTTAAGACCGATTTTATTTATTAATAAAATTGACAAAAAGGATCAAAGAGCAGAAGAAGTTGTTGATATGACATTTGATTTGTTTGTTGAATTAGGTGCAACAGATGAACAACTTGACTTCCCAATTGTTTATGGTATTGCTAAAGAGGGGATTGCAGTCTCTGATTTAAGTGATGAACAAAAAAACTTAGATCCGTTATTTGAAACAATGACTGAACGATTTGAAGCTTATCCAAATCTTGATGATGAACCACTTCAAATGCAAGTATCATCATTAGACTACGATAACTTTTTAGGTCGTCTTGGTATTGGTAGAATCACAAAAGGTGTGATTAAAAAGGGACAATATTTGTCGCTTGCTAAAAGAGACGGTTCAATTAAAAAAGGTAAAATTTCAAAACTTCTAGTAAACGAGGGTTTGAAACGTGTTGAAAAAGATATTGCTCACGCTGGTGATATTGTTATACTAGCTGGTTTTTCTGATGTATCAATCGGTGAAACATTCGGTTTTGAATCGGTAGATCCACTACCTATGATTGAAATTGAAGAGCCAACATTATCAATGAACTTCTATGTTAATGATTCACCATTTGTAGGACAAAGTGGTAAGTTCTTAACAACACGTCATATTAGAGAAAGACTAATCAAAGAGTTAGAAGTTAACGTTGGTTTAAGAGTTGAAGAACTAGATTCAACTGACGGATACAAAGTATCTGGTAGAGGTGAACTTCACTTATCTGTTTTACTTGAAAACATGAGAAGAGAAGGTTATGAACTAGGTGTATCTAAGCCAGAAGTGTTAATGCACAAAACAGAAAACGGTATTGAAGAACCTTTTGAGAATGTTATTATTGATGTACCAGATGAGTACTGTGGTGCTGTTATCAGTGCTATGAATGTAAGAAAAGGTACAATGGAAAATATGTTCGCTGAAAATGGATATACGAGATTAGAATTCGCTATTCCAACAAGAGGTTTACTGGGTTATAGATCACAATTTATCAATGAGACTCGTGGTGAAGGTACATTAGTACAATCATTCCGTGGATACTTCCCTCATGCAGGTGAAGTTCCAAAAAGACAAAATGGTGTATTAATTGCACAAGAGCGTACTGCTACAATGGCATATGCATTATTCAACTTAAGTGAAAGAGCAACAATGTTTGTTGACCCTGCTGTAGATGTTTATGAGGGTATGATTGTCGGTATGAATTCTCGTAGAGATGATATGATCGTAAATCCTGGTAAAAACAAGAAGCTTACAAATGTAAGAGCATCTGGTTCAGATGACGCTGTTAAGTTAAGAAAACCAAGAGTTTTCACTTTAGAAGAAGCGTTAGAGTTTATTGAGCAAGATGAACTTGTTGAGGTAACACCAGAAGTGATTCGTTTAAGAAAAAGAATTTTAGACGCTCATGAAAGACATCGTTACAACAAAGTAAATAAGTAATTTATCGCTCCAGAGTATCTGGAGCTTTTTTTTTCGTGTTATAATTAATACAGAGGTAAATATGAAAAGAATTCTATTTTTATTGTATATAGTTGTTATGATATTTAATTCAGTTACCATAGCACCTCATCCTAATATGCTAGTGAGACCATTTAACGTCATTGTATCATTGGTGTTTTTAGTAGCTTGGTTAGGTATCAATGTATACTTGATATTTAATGAAGGTTTCAAATGGACTGGCTATCAGTTGATTGCTATAGCAATTACAGGTGTGATTATTTATGTTCTTGAATCACTAAATGTGTTCACAAATCTATCGGGTGTACTATTTGTATTGTTTCATAGTCCGTTTTATGGTCTAAATATATTTGATGTTTCATATAGGAGTTTTGCATTCTTTATAGGATTATGGGCTTCTATTGATTATTTACTAACAAAATATTTTGTAGAAAAGGTAGGAATTGTATGAAAAAGTTAATGATTCTTCTTTTAGCATTAATCATGTTGTCTGTCTATATGCTGATCCCAAATTCGGATACTGTGATACCATGCTATATTGCTGCAATTGATGAAGTTATGACCTATAACGGAAGTGTAAATTTTTATATGCTAGAAAAAGAGCATCTGTATGAGGACATTAAGGTTGCTCTAAAAGAGCTTGGTATTACAGAGTTCGCAGATGTTCATACTGCTGAAATTGAACTTTCCATAGAAAAATCAAGAGTCAGTAGGTACTTTGCAACAATAGAAGTTGGTGTTGGTACAGGCTCGTTATCGGGGCAAGGTTACAAGATAAGGTTAAGGTATAAAAATAAACAATGGCACGTGATCAATGTTGAAGATATATGGATAGCATAAAAAAAGACCGAGAGGTCTTTTTAATTTCGTAATTTATAGGCTATGTTAACTTTCTGATCCCATAATGGGATAATTTTTTTTATGATTTGAGGTCCGATTTTAGAGATGATGACAATGCTAGAATCATGATTTTCTGTATCTGTTTGATAATCAATTTTACCATTTACAACATCAACTTGTACTTTTTCCCCAGTCGTTAATTCAGCATAACCCTTCATTCTGAATGCATCTGAACTTAATGTTTTTAAGAAAATTTCGAGTTTTTCTTTTTCAACAGGTTCATGGATCTCCAAACTTAATGTTTTGGGTTTGTTTTCAACTTTATTAGTTGTTTCATCTTTGATAATAGATGCCTCATCAGTGAATTTATCAAAGAAGTTGAAAGCTAATTTACCCATATCGGCTTTTGCAATTTCAATATTTGGGTTATATTCGATAATTTGTTCTTTGACTGTTTCGTAATTATCTTCAATGTCTGTTTTACTTACCACAGCTAAATGACTGTGTTTAATTTGTCTTTCTAAAGTCTCAGAGTCATTAGACTGCTCAATGAAATTAACAGCATCGATGATACATATTGAACCAGCATATCTGTACTTCTCACCAATCAAAACTTCTGTAGCCTCTAATATTTCACCAATATTAGATGGATCTGCAAGACCAGAACCTTCAACGAATAAGGCGTCTATTGGTTTTTCAGACATATCCTTTAAACTCTCAACGAATGATAATTGTAAACATGAACAGAATATAGAACCTCTGTTAATTTCAATTAATTCATTAGCTTTATCTTTAACTAAGTCACCATCAATGCCTACTTTTCCAAATTCGTTCATGATGATACCTATTTTTTTACTACCAGCCTGCTCCAACATAGCTTTCAAAAAAGTTGTTTTACCAGCTCCTAGAAAACCTGTTAACAGATACAAATCTATTTTCTGCATATGACCTCCTCTTGTATATTCGCTTTTAATCATATACAATTTTTTATCTTAAATCAATAGTGAGAGTAGGTATAAATGTATAACTTTTGGGTGGTGTCAGTTTAAGAATATGGTGCTATTGGATGCTAAAAAGGTTAATGGATTTGAGTTGTTACTAACATAATTTATATGCGATATAATATTCATATAAAGTTATTGCATGATATAAAGTTATAGGAGGAGAACATGAAACATTATAGAAAAGAGTTGTGGTTTAATATACCCAATAGACGTGGTTTTGTTAATATCACCCCAGACTTAAATAATTGTATAAGTGAAAGTGGTATCCAGGAAGGATTATTATTATGTAATGCGATGCATATAACAGCTAGTGTATTCATAAATGATGATGAAACTGGGTTACATAGAGATTTTGAAAGATGGTTAGAACGATTAGCACCTGAAAAACCTTATGAGCAATATGATCATAATGGCTATGAAGACAATGGAGATGCACATTTAAAAAGAACAGTTATGGGACGAGAAATAGTTGTTGCTGTTACAGAGGGACAATTAGATTTTGGTCCTTGGGAACAAGCCTTCTACGGAGAGTTTGATGGAATGCGTAATAAAAGAGTGCTTGTGAAAATAATAGGAGAAGAATGATTAAGAACTTCTCTTTCATGGAGGAGTTTTTTACTCTATTTATATTGTGCTAATGTTCCATAGTACTACTATATGGTTGTTTTGTAACGCAAAATGCGTTACAATTAAAGCAAGAAGGAGGTGTTGAAATGGCAAGCACAACAACTTTAAACATTAGGATTAATCCTTTAGTGAAAAAAAAGGCTGAAGAAGTATTAGAAGAGTTAGGTATTCCTATGTCTACTGCAATTAACATGTATTTAAGACAAATCAGCATGACAGGAGGGATTCCGTTCCCAGTCAAGCTGCCTACAGCTCCTGAAAGTCTTAATGCAGGAACTATGACTGAAAAAGAGTTATACGATAAGTTAGACAAGGGATATGCTGATGCTACAGCAGGAAGAGTTCATGAGGCATCAGAAGCTTTCGATTCAATAAGAAAGAAAAATTCTATATGACATCATATAAAATTGAGCTTACTGATGAGGCAATTGATAACTTAGAACAGATTTACTTGTATATTGCTGAAGAGCTAAAATCAAAGGCTGTTGCTAAGAGGCAATATGAAAGAATCGCTAATCAAATAATGAAGTTAGAGACATTTCCTGAAAGATATCATGTTCTTGAGTATGATAAGGCTTATTCAAGAAGAATGAGAATGATGCCTATAGACAACTATGCGATAATTTATATAGTAAGAGATAATAGAGTCATCGTTACAAACATATTGTATGGGGCTTCTGAAATTCGAACAAAGCTAAGGGAGTGAGTCACCTACAGTTCAAACTTTCCATACCATTAGAATTAATTCGCTACGGGGAGTTCGACGGACTTCGTAATAAAAGGGTTTTAGTGAAAATAATAGGTGAATAATCGTAAACTTCTCATTCATAGAGAAGTTTTTTTATGTTGTTTTATTATATAAACTCATTAATTTAATTAAGGAGAGGTGTTCCTATAGTATAGTCAATTTGCATACTAGTATCGTTCTTTATCTACAGATTTTATGTCTTTTGTAGTCCTATTTATGGATGTTGATACAGTTGAGTCGATTGGAGAATTTAGTTTTATTTATGACATAAAAGATGATATATTACCTATTATCTGGGTATCAAAGGTGTGAATTGATATGAGAAACTAACAGTGACTTAGGTCTGTATATTAGAAAGGAGTAGTTGAATGAGTCATGGTAAATGTCCTGTAACAGGTGCAACAAGTTTAGGTGGTGGTAAAGGTACAAAAAATAAAGATTGGTGGCCTAACCAAATCAATCTAAAAATTTTACAACAAAATTCTGAGAAAACTAATCCTATGGATGATGATTTCGATTATAAAAGTGAGTTTGAAAAGTTAGATTACAATCAATTGAAGCAAGATCTATATGATTTAATGACAGATTCACAAGAATGGTGGCCAGCTGATTATGGGCATTATGGTGGATTATTTATTAGAATGGCATGGCATAGTGCAGGTACATATAGAGTTCAAGATGGGCGTGGTGGTGCTGGTACAGGAACACAAAGATTCGCTCCTTTAAACAGTTGGCCAGACAATGCTAATTTAGACAAGGCAAGAAGATTATTATGGCCTATCAAAAAGAAGTATGGTAATGCAATTTCTTGGGCTGATTTAATGATTTTGGCTGGTAACTGTGCATTAGAGTCAATGGGATTCAAGACTTTTGGTTTTGCAGGTGGTCGTCAGGATGTATGGGAACCAGAGGATGATATTTATTGGGGAGAGGAAAAAGAATGGCTAGGAGATAATCGTTATTCTGGTGAAAGAGATCTTGATAATCCTCTTGCAGCGGTTCAAATGGGGCTTATTTATGTGAATCCAGAAGGGCCGAATGGTGTACCAGATGCAGTTGCTTCAGGTCAAGATGTCAGAGAGACTTTTGCCCGTATGGCCATGGGTGATGAAGAAACGGTTGCTTTAATTGCAGGTGGACACACTTTTGGTAAGTGTCATGGTGCAGGTGATGCAAAATATGTTGGACCAGAACCAGAAGCAGCTGATATTACAGAAATGGGACTTGGCTGGAAAAATGAATTTGGTACAGGAAAAGGTGATGACACAATTACAAGTGGTATAGAAGGTCCATGGAACTCAACACCGAAAAAATGGGATAACGGATATTTTGATACCTTGTTTGGTTATGACTGGAATTTAGTCAAAAGTCCTGCTGGGGCATGGCAATGGGTTCCATCAGATCCAGAAGCTCATAATATTCCAACAGCGCAAGGTACTGGTAAACAGCCACCAATAATGACAACCGCCGATTTGTCTTTAAGAATGGATCCTATCTATAAACCGATAGCGAAAAGATTCCATGGGAATCCAGAAAAGTTTGCAGATGCCTTTGCAAGAGCATGGTTCAAGTTGACTCATCGTGATATGGGACCTAAATCGAGATACTTAGGACCTGAAGTTCCAAAGGAAGATTTAATATGGCAAGATCCGATACCAGAAAGAGATTATGATTTAATTGGTGATAGCGATATTGTTAAGCTGAAGAAAATGATTCTGGAATCTGGATTATCAGTTTCTGAACTGGTGACTGCTGCATGGGCATCAGCTTCTACATTTAGAGGTTCAGATTATCGTGGTGGAGCTAATGGTTCAAGAATAAGGCTCGCTCCACAGAAGGACTGGGAGGTAAACGAACCGGATAAGTTAGCAGATGTACTTGCTAAACTTGAAGAGATTCAAGGCAAGTTTAATGCCTCACAAATCGAAAATAAGAAAGTATCATTGGCTGATCTAATTGTTTTAGGTGGATCAGTAGGTATCGAAAAAGCTGCTGAGAAAGCTGGTCATAAAGGTGAGGTACCATTTATTCCTGGTAGAAACGATGCTACACAAGATCAAACTGATGTTAAATCATTTGGAGTATTAAAACCAATTGCTGATGGATTTAGAAACTATCAAAATCGGAAATACAATGTGAATGCTGAAGAATTGTTGATTGATAAATCACAACTCTTAAGTTTAACTGCACCAGAAATGACAGTTTTAGTAGGTGGTATGAGAGTCTTGGGTACAAATTATGGACAGTCGCCTTTTGGGGTATTTACCAAAACGCCTGGCGTATTGACGAATGACTTTTTTATTAATGTACTAGATATGGCTACACAGTGGAAACCGATGGAAGATGGAAGTGTGTTTGAGGGTATCGATCTAACCAGCGGTGAAAGAAAATGGATTGCAACAAGAGTTGATTTGATATTTGGTTCGCACTCTCAGTTGAGAGCTTTTGCAGAGGTGTATGCAAGTGACAATGCTTTACCAAAGTTCATTAAAGATTTTGTAGAAGCATGGTGCAAGGTGATGAATGCTGATAGATTTGATTTGAAGTAGTTCAATATACAAACTACACATTTAGTTTGCAAAGTATGCTATAAAACATTAAGAATAATTAAACGAGGATACCTAGTACATCCTCGTTTATTACTGATGAGCTATTCAAAAACTTACGTTATGCAATATATATATTCCATACCATTTAAATTAATTCTCTATGGTGAGTTCGATGGACTTCGTAATAAGAGAGTGTTAGTTAAAATAATAGGTGAATAATGCTTGAAAGCTTCTCTTTAATTTGAGAAGCTTTTCGTTGTTTTGTAGGTTTCAATATATGATCTATAGGAATTAACTAATATCTTTGTAATTAGACAACATAAAATTATATGTTTTTTATATGACTCATGGATTTTTTTCGTCCGATTGTTGAAGTAGTCTATTAATTTCATGAGTGATACACTTTTGTCTATTCTCTACATCGGTTATTTTCACTCTTCCAATTCTTATGTTTTCATTATCATAATTTATATTAGTGTGAATACTTTTGATTAGTTTATTTACATTTGGAGATGCTCCCTTTAATGCAGTTACAATATCTTCTGTATTAAAAACAGATAAGGCAATATCTATTATGCAGGTATCCACAAATGTCAGTTCCTCAAAGTCATTTATATAGGATGCTCTAGGTTCCAGTATTTCATTTATAGTTATATTAAAGATTTTAGATAATGATAATAGTATCTCCAGATTAGGTAAAGAAATACCATTTTCCCATTTAGAGATGGCTTGTCGTGAGACATTTAGTTCTTTTGCCATATCATCTTGTGTCCAATTCATTGACTGTCTTAAGTTAACAAGGTTCTGTGATACATATTCTAGTTTCATGACATTCTCCTTATATATAAATCTTACAGCAATAAGAGTCTCAATACAAGAAACCGATTTTCTCCTTAAGCAACTGTAAGTTGCACAGTTTTGATAATGATTGGAGTAATATGGAAGTTTGGTCGCCAGAATGTTTTACATCATAATGATTGTATTTGGAGAAAATTGGTAGTAGAATTAAGTTGAATAAAATGATTGTAAATAAATAAGAAACGCAATAGAAGACTTTGAGAAGGATGTCTGATTAATTGATTTTTCGGATACATTTGTTAATGTAATTTTTTTAGGGAGTATTTATGCGTATAAGAAAAGCATTAAAATGGATAGGCACAGGTTTGATCGTTATGTGGTTAATCCTAACTATATTCGCCTACTATCAGCATCGGATTAGTGATGAAGTTTATGTAGTAGGTACCTATGTTGAATTTGAAAATTATGGAGTATTAGTAAAAGACGTTGAAATATATGATTATGAGAAACGTTATAATAATGTTTCTAATTATGAAATATTTAATTGGTTGCCACAAAGTATTGTGTATAAGATATATAGAGTGATGTCTTATTATAGTACACCAACGACTGATCTAGAATTGGGACCAGAGTACGTGGTGAACTGTGAAATAATAAGTGAGGATGGCAACAAGTTCGACGCGGATAGACAAGATTTACGTATTGCTTTGTATGATACGCTGCCAGTCGAATATTACCCTCGAAGGAGTTGGAGTTTAGGGTGTAGCGAGATTGATAATATCGTTAGATACCATTATGAAGGAAAGTGGTTTGATAAGGAATATAAAGGATTAAGTCTAAAAGACTATAATACAGGTGAGGTTATAGTGATACCATTTTCAGAACCTTCAATCACTAAAACCTACACATTTAGTAAGCCTAAAAATTCGAAATTAGATCGTTCAGCTTCGGATGTTATGGGTAGTTTTATCACCAGATATTCCCATGATTCTAAGGAAGAGGTATTAAATTATATTTATCATGATCAAAGTGATGGGGTTGATTGGTCATTACTAAATGGAATATCTAGAGATGTTGTGAATCGTTATAAGTTGAGTTACGATGGAAAAGATTCAAATCAAAGAGATTTATTCAACTTATTAATAGAGACTGTGGATGATCAAACTTTGAACTTCAAAATGATTTATTCAGACGAGGAGTGGTGGATATATGATTTTTAATAACCTTGAAATGTCCGGATAATGGTGACACTTTCTGGATATAGAGAGACTGGATTCTTCCACTAAAAAGTAATTGTATTTATGGGACGTATCAAACCTACAAATTGAAAGATATTTTGTAGAACATTTTCTTTAGAAAACATCGTAGGCATCAATTACACTAATTCGACTAACATGGCGTAATATTTGGATAAGTTGTTACGAACTGCATTAGTTTGTTTGTTAATACTTTTAGATGATACGTTTACGTCAACAAAAATTAGATTAGGATCACTCAGAATGAGTCATCTTACTAACAATTGAGATTTGTTTGAAGAAAGTAAATTGCTATTTTTAGTGTAATATATTGAAACGAAGAGACTTAGCTATAGGAGGGTGAATATGAAGAAATGGTATGCTGAAGAGTATGAATGGGAGATAGAAGTTGTTGGTTTTCTTAGAGGAAATAAAACAGAGAATTATTGTCGAAATGGTGAAGAAATCGGAGACAAATATAGATGTACATATGGTTGTCCGGTAAATAACGATGGTTATGGTATTTGCTCAAAAGTTATGATGATAATGTTTCCTGTTATGGAATCAGTTCGTAGTGGTGGCGACTTAAGTAAAATTGGAGGAAATGACAAGTATATCAAAGAAATTGTTTGCCCTGATGGTTGTGTGGTATTCAAAATGACGGCAAAAGAATTGGGGAATGTCAACTTCTATAAAAGATGAATTCTATTAAGAAATTGAGGAAGTATTATAGAGCAAAATAATCAGAATGTGAGATTAGATTGCTCTTTTTAGTTGTAAATTAGAACTCTTTATAAAGATATTTAATGTCTTCAATTACATTCCAACCAATTGTCTTCCAAAACTCTTTTGAACCTGGATTCTTTTCGCTTATGAACAAGAAACCAGTATTTATCCCTTCCTGTTTTAACTTATCTAGTGAATGCTGTTCTAGTTGTTTTCCTATTCCATGTCCTCGATATTCTGGATATACTGCAGTATGGTATATTGAACCTCTTCTTCCATCATGACCACACATTAGAGCACCAACAAGTTTATCATCGATATAAGCGACAGAACTTAGACCATTATTTCTTTGTAGATATTTTTGAATGATATTTTCTGTATCAAAGTGTTCAGAAAAACCTCTGTTAAATGACATTCTCCACAGTTCTAAAGCTGCTGGTATATCGTCTTCATTCATAGTTCGTATAATTATTTTCATTTTTTTTTCTCCCAAATGCATAGTTTATTCCCTAACTATTATAATAGCTTCTAAATAATAAAATACTAGACTTATAATAATTTAAGTGATAGAATTTATAATGTACTATGTCTAGAAACTGTTCTTCGGAACAGTTTTTTTCGTAAAGATAACTAGTAATAGCGTTTTATGTAGAATAATCGTTATTGTATATTTCAAATAATGGGACTAATTTAAATAAAAATTCTATTTTAATACTGACAGACAGTTGTCGTAATTTATGGTGTATACTTTAGAAAAAGGAGGCAAAATGTTTAAGATTGTTGATGAATCAAATATTGATAAGGAACACATTTGCTGTTCATTATCTTCTAAAGATACAGGTGTTAAATTAAAAAAAGAGTGGATGAAAGAACAGATGAAGAAAGGTTTGGTATTTAATAAACTAGATGTAAGAGGCAAAGTGTTTATCGAATATATACCAGCTGAGTTTGCATATGCACCGATTACAGCAGATGATTATCTATACATTGATTGTTTTTGGGTTTCTGGTAAGTATAAAAATCAAGGATACGGTAAGGAACTTCTAGGTGCTTTGATAGCAGATGCAAAAGATAAAGACAAATCCGGAATCGTAGTTCTATCCTCAAATAAGAAAAAGCCTTTTTTATCCGACCCTAAATTTTTAAAGAAAAATGGTTTTTTACTAGCTGATACATTTTTGGATTATGAGTTACTATATTTATCATTTAAAGAATCTATTATTCCTAAGTTTAATACATCAGTAGGGGAAATCGATGGAAATAAGCTCTATTATAGTTATCAGTGTCCATTCACAGATAAGTATGTGAAGTTAGTGAAGGAAGCTGCTGAGAGCATTCAATTTCCTTTAGAGGTGATATGCATAGATTCATTAGAAAAGGCAAAAGAAGCACCGTGTCCTTTTACAACCTATTCACTGTACTTAAATGGTGAGTTGATAACCAATGAAATTTTGACAGCAAAGAAGTTTTTAGAAATGATAAAGCCACTTCAGTGAAGTGGCTAAACTTTATATCCTAATTCTTCGAGTAATTCAATGTCTTTTTTTACACTAAAACCAGTTGTGGTTAAGTAGTCACCTGTTAGTATTCCGTTCACACCACATCTGTATACTTCTTCTAATTTCTCTAGTTGTACACGTCCTCCAGCTAAACGTAGTTCCTTATCTTTTAAAACTATTCTATAGATACAAAGAGTTTTCATTATTTCATCTAAGGGTAAAGGTTGATTGTTCTCTAAAGGTGTGCCTTCAATGGGGCACAATATGTTAATTGGAACAGAATCGACTTCTAATGCTTTTAAGGTCATTAACATATCAATTCTGTCTTCTCTTGATTCACCGAGTCCCCAAATACCACCAGAACAAACTTCTAAACCAACTTTCTTACAGACATTAATTGTATCAATTCTGTCTTGATATGTATGTGTTGTACATATTTCAGGATAATAGTTTTCAGATGTTTCTAAATTGTGATGGTATCTTTTTACACCTGTATTCTTTAACTTTAAAGCTTGCTCTTCAGTTATTAAACCATGAGAAGCACACAAGTTTAAAGGCGCTTCATTTAATGATTTGTATATTGGTAATAACTTTTCAAGATCGCTGTCGTCTAGATGTCTACCACTACTAACAAGTGAATGTTTGTGTACACCTTGATTGGAAAGTGATATTGCTTCTGTATAGGCCTTAACTTGATCCATTAAATCATAACTAGGGCTATCAGTTTTAAAGTGAATGGATTGTGAACAAAATGTGCAGTCTTCAGTACATTTACCACTTTTAATGTTGTTGATGGAGCATAGGTCAAAGTGATTACTGTGATATATCTTTCTTAAATCATCGGCCTGCGAGATTAAGATTTCTAATGGTATGTTGAATAAATCTAAAATTGCTTTTCTCATAATTTCCTCCTATCTTAGAATAGGTTATTAAAAACCTATTGTCAACTATAAATCTCGAGAGTTGACAATAAAATAATTTTAATGTAATTGAGAGTATGTTATAGTGAATTGAAGGAGAAAATTATGATACATATCACAGATGAAATAAAAGAAACTGGGATTACTTTGAGACTTGGAATTCTATTGGCTGATGTTAAAATAGAAAAATCTTGTACCAACATTTTTTCATTACTCGATGAGCAAGTGAAAAGAGTAGAAGAATTTACACTCGAAAATTATAGAAATGAAACTTTAGAAGCTTCTAGGGCTATATACAAAGCTTTAGGTAAAGATCCTTCGAGATACAGAATTTCTTCAGATTCATTATTCCGACGTATTATCAAGAAAAAAGGAATGTACCATGTCAACAATGTTGTCGACATAAATAATGTAATCTCATTAAAAACACTTTGGAGTGTTGGTGCGTATGATTTTGATAAAATACAAGGCAATATCTTATATAGTGTTGGTAAGGATGAAGTTTATGAAGGTATAGGCAGAGGTGTCTTAAACATTAATAAATTACCAGTACTAAAGGATGATATTGGACCATTTGGTAGTGCAACTTCAGATTCTTTAAGGACGATGGTAACCAATGATACTAAACGGGTAATGATGGTTATTCATGCTTTTGGTAATGGAAACGGCTTAGAAGATGCCCTAAGTGATTTGAAGTTATATCTAACCGAATATGCATCAGCATTAAATGTAAATACAAAGATTGTTTAGAAGGATAGTCATCCTTCTTTTTTTTATACTTTCATGTGTGTCACGATTGCAAATACATGAATGAAGCTTGCTTTTTCGGGTATAAAAATAGTGGAGGCGCTTATGGAAAGAGTAGATAGTTTACTTGAAATTGCAAGAAAAGAGATTTATAGAGATTCTGAAAATGGTAAAAAAGCATTAGATGAAGCTTATGAATTATCTAAGAAAAATAATTATAAAGAAGGTGTTGCTTGGTCGCTATTGAGATTAGGTTCGTATGCTTTAAAAGATGGTGAGCGGTATAGAGCAATTGATTACTATAATGAGTCATTAACAAAGTTTGAGTTATTAGAAGATAATCAAGGTATAGCCAGATGTTACTTTAGCTTAGGAACTGTGCTTGGTATGATGGGGAGTTATGGACATTCCTTAAAGTATCTATACAAAGGTAAACATTTGTCTTTGAAATATGATCGTGAATATTATAGTAGATTGGCTAATAATATAGCTGAAACTTATATTTGCTTAGAAGATTATGCAATGGCTATTAAGGTTAGTCATCATGTAATTGATTATATGAATGAAAATAAAATAAAGAGATTGTTTATCCCTTATTTAACTATGGGGCTAGCTTATCAAGGATTGACATATTATGAGGATGCGCTTCAAAGTGCTGAGAAGGCTTTATTATTTCTAAAAGATAGTGATGATGCGATGCACAAAAGTATTGCTAATATGGTCATTGCTGGTGCCTATAAAGGTTTAAAGCAGTACGATGAAGCACTTGTGATTTACAATAGAGCACTCAAACTAGGAGAAGAATTTGGTGATTTCCAGAATGCCTCAAAAATTAATGCTATGATTGGTGAGATATATTTTATTAGAAAAGAGTATGATTATGCTTTCAGACATTTACAAGAAGCTATGGTGATAGCAATAAAACACCATTCAAAAAAAGATGAGTCAAGAGTCTACAAGTTGTATTCTTGTGTGTATGAGTCAATGGAAAATTACAAGAAAGCATATGCCTATCTAAAAAAAGGTACAGAATTAGAATATGAGATTCTCTCTGAACGTGTAAAACATCAAAATAGAGAATTAGTAGAGTTTGAAAGTTAGAAGAACTTGCCTTTTCAGAACGAAGAGGTTAAACTGATAATGAACATTGACTGATGTATATTAAACTAGAGGTAAGTCTGAGGACTTACTCTTTTTGTATAAAGAAAGTAAATCCATTAGAAGAGTATCTTCACATACAGAAGAGGTTACACGAGAGTGGTTTTATGAGTTTGTTTTTAGAGCTCGTGTAATGCTCGAAATTAGGAGGAAGAATGAAAATAGGATGTCATTTGTCGGTTGCAAATGGATTTTATAAGGCTGGTTTACAAGCTGTTTCCATTGGTGCAAACTCGTTTCAATTTTTTACTAGAAACCCAAGAGGTGGAAGGGCAAAAGAACTTAATTTAAATGATTTGGACAAGTTAAGAACATTGATGAAGGAACATGATTTCGGATCAATTTTAGCGCATGGATCATATACAATGAATTTATGTTCAAACAAAGAGGAAACAAGAGAATATGCAAAAGACTTGCTTAAAGATGACTTAAAGAGAGTTGCGCAAATTCCAGGAGCTATTTATGTTTTTCACCCAGGTTCTCATGTGAAACAGGGGGCGGATAAAGGTATAGAATACATAATAGAAGCATTAAATGAAGCAATTACAGAGCCATTAGATGTTGTGGTTTGCCTTGAAGCGATGTCGGGTAAAGGGACCGAAATTGGACGTTCATTTGAGGAATTGAAACGTATTATAGATGGCGTTAAATACAATGAGAATCTAGGTGTATGTATTGATACCTGTCATCTATATTCTGCAGGATATGATATTGTAGATGACTTAGATAAAGTTCTAAGTGAATTTGATGAAATATTAGGATTAAATCGTTTAAAAGCTATTCATTTGAATGACTCAAAAATGCCTTTTAACTCAAATAAGGACCGTCACGAAAGAATTGGTGAAGGGACATTAGGTTTAGAAGGAATTCTACGACTAATAAATCATCCAGTTCTTAAGAATATTCCATTTAATTTAGAAACACCAAATGAGATAAGTGGCTATGCTGAAGAAATTAATCTGCTAAAAAGTAGCATAACTTAGAAAAAAATATGCACACTAAACTCTTGTATTACAATGGTTTGGTGTGCTTTTCTATTTTTATCAAAAAAGAAAAAGGGAAAAAAGTATTGACTCAACGGGCAAATTTTACTATACTGAGTTCAAATTAAATAACGTGAACTTATCAAGAGTGGTGGAGGAACTGGTCCTATGAAACCCGGCAACCTGTTAAATCAAGGTGCTAATTCCAGCAGTGTAAACTGATAGATGAGTTGAGGATACTACTCAACTTTGGGTGGTTTTTTTATTTTTAAAAACCCTAAAATAGGGTTATTTTTATACAAAGATAATTACAAATAAAGTAAAAAGAGGGATAATATGATAAATGTACTTAACTTAGAAAAGACATTCAAAAGCACAGAAAATCCAGTAATTGCATTGAAAAATGTATCGCTATGTATAGAAACTGGAAAAATATTTGGAATTATTGGAATGAGTGGGGCTGGTAAATCAACGTTAATAAGAACCATCAATGGTTTAGAAACTCCAGACTCTGGATCGGTTATCGTAGATGATATTGAGGTAACAAATCTTAAGGGAAAAACACTTAACGAGTTTAGAAAAGATGTAGGGATGATATTTCAACATTTTAATCTTCTAGATTCTAGAGATGTTGCTGGTAATGTTAGCCTTCCAATGGAGCTAAAAGGACTAAATAAAAACGAGATAGCTGATCGAATTAGTGAGGTATTAGAATGGGTTGGCCTGACAGATAAAAAGCATAGTGCTATTTCAAAACTTAGCGGTGGTCAAAAGCAAAGAGTTGCAATTGCAAGAGCATTAGCAAATTCTCCAAAAATCCTATTGTGTGATGAGGCAACAAGTGCACTTGATCCAAAAACAACTTTGGAGATTCTAAATTTACTTAAAGAACTTAGAGAAAAACTTCAAATCACCATTGTGTTAATAACACATGAAATGGACGTTATTAAAAAAATATGTGATGAAGTTGCAGTGATTGAGCAAGGCGAAATTGTTGAGTTAGGCGAAGTTACCAGAGTATTTGAAAAACCAGAAAAGAAAGTTACTAGAACATTTGTAAAGGCGGTGTAAGATGGAATTAAGTTTATTATTCCAACCTATTATTGAAACAGTAGAAATGGTTGTTATCTCGACTATATTTGCATCATTACTTGGTATTCCAATTGGCATATTACTTGTTATAACTGAGGATGGTGGATTGAGTCCCAATAAGGTTATTTATCAAATAAGCAATGGTTTTGTGAATATAGCAAGGTCAATTCCGTTTATAATTTTAATGATTTTGTTATTCCCACTTGCTCGCCTTATAGTTGGTACGACCATTGGTACAAGTGCAACAATTGTACCACTATCGATTGCGGCAGCACCCTTCTTTGGAAGAATTATTGAAAGTGCTTTAAAAGAAGTGGATGCTGGTGTTCTTGAAGCTGTTAAATCAATGGGTGCAAACAACAGAGAAATAGTTCTAAAGGTTATGATGCCCGAGGCACTACCAAGTATTATTAGAGGTATCACAATGATGATGATAAACTTGGTTGGATACTCAGCAATGGCAGGCGCTATTGGTGGCGGTGGTTTAGGTGATTTAGCTATACGCTACGGTTATCATAGATATCAAATGGATGTTCTTATAGTTTCGGTGCTAGTCATAATTGTGATTGTACAACTGATTCAAGGTATAGGAAATTACTCAGCACAAAAAATATTAGATAAAAGATAAGAGGAGAATTATTATGAAAAAAAGAGTATTATTAGGATTAATTATTGTATTAGCTTTAGTATTTGTAGGATGCCAAAAGGATGGAGATGATAAAATCATAAAAGTTGGTGCAACGCCAGTTCCACATTCAGAACTTCTAGAATTAGTTAAGGATGATTTAGAAGAACAAGGTTATACGCTTGAAATCGTTGAATTTACTGATTATATTACACCAAACACCTCTTTAGCTGATGGTGCAATAGATGCAAATTTCTTTCAACACAAACCATATTTAGATGAGTTTGTTACAGAGCAAAACTTAGAATTAACTTCAATTGGTAGCATTCATGTCGAGCCATTAGGTTTATACTCTGATAAGTTTGAAGACGTTACTTCTTTAAGTGATGAAGCCGTAATAGCTATTCCAGGTGATAGTGTCAATGGTGGAAGAGCGCTAATTCTATTAGAGAACAATGGTTTGATAACATTAAAAGAAGATGCAGGCTTAAAGGCTACTGCAGATGATATTATTGATAATCCAAAAGGATTTGTGTTTAAATCTATAGAGGCAGCACAACTTGCACGTGTACTTCCAGATGTTGATGCAGCTGTTATTAATGGAAATTATGCTTTAGAAGCTGATTTGTCTCCAGTAGGAGACGCATTGATTTTAGAAGGTGCAGAATCACCGTATGCTAATATCATTGTAACAAGAACAGAAGATAAGGATAATGAAAAGTTACTAGCTCTTTTGACAGCCCTTCAAAGTGATGAAGTTAGAAGTTTTATTGAAGCTACTTATGGTGGTGCAGTTGTAGAAGCTTTTGATAACTAATTTGATTAATTAGCTATTAGGTCATATAATGTTTTTTAGAAAGGATATTATATGACTTCAAAGTATCAGTCAGGGCAACCTGCATTATTAAAAAAAATGAATCGTCGATTAATTTTAGAATTAATCTTTAAGAATAAAGAAATTAGTCGCTCAGAATTAGCGAAAAAAACAGGGCTTGCTTTACCAAGTATCATGCGACTTGTGGATGAAATGATTTCACAGAATATAATTATTGATATTGGAAAAGGAGATTCTTCTGGTGGTAGACGTCCTAACCTTATATCATTAAATGCATCACGGGTTTATTTATTAGGTGTTGAGATTGCTGTTAAGACTACTGTTATCTTAACAGATTTAATGGGCAATATTATTGATACATGGTCTTCAAAAGAATTACCAGATAGTACACCAGAAGAAATCTTAAATCAAGTGACTGAAAATATTGATGAGCTTTTAAAGTTGCATAAGATTCCAGATGAAGCTATTGGTGGTATTGGTATTGGTACCCCTGGAACCAATTTCAAGTATGAAAGAGATGTACCTTTTTCAATATTAAAAGGTTGGGAAAAAATTGATGTAAAGGCATGGTTTGAAGATAAACTATCTTTCCCTGTACATATAGATAATGTTGCACGAACAAGAACGCTTGCTGAATTATGGTTTGGTCATGGCCGTGAGTATGATGACTTTATTTATGTCTTTGTTGATCAAGGTGTAGGATGTGGGATAGTTCATGGTAATACCATTTATGAAGGTCATAATGGTGTTGCAGGCGAATTTGGACATCATGTTATTTCATACAATGGTAGACCGTGTTATTGTGGTAGCCGAGGATGTTTAGAAATGTATGTTTCTGTTGGAGCAATTATGTCATTGTTTCAAGCTGAAGGAATGCAAATATCTAGCTTCTCAGAGTTATTAAGTTCAGAGATTAACTACAAGACTCAATTGTTGATTCAAACAGGCCATATTCTAGGAGTTGGTGTTTCAAATCTCATTAATATTCACAATCCTGAAGCAGTTATACTAGGTGGTATTGTACCAACCTCGGAGGATGTGTTTGATGCAGCTAAAACTTCTATAGTTGAAAATGTGTTTTCAAATTTTGCTATGGAAACGCCAATTTTAAAAGGCTGTGTAGAAGTTGATGGTATAGGGAGTATTGCATTAGTAATTCATCACTTGTTTGATAATCTAGACCTTTTGATTTAAAATTTTATTTGACACTGATATGTGTTTATAGTAATATTACTTTTAATAAATCCTTAGAAGAGGAGAGTACTATTCATGAGAATTTTAAGCGAGTGGGAGTCGGTGAGAGCCCATAAATTCAATGATAAGGAAAAGGACCTCGGAGGAGCTTTGCTGAGAGCAATCTAGGTGAAGACGTATGCTGCGTTAAGGTACTAAGTGGGAAAACAGTTGATTGACTGTTCCAATTAGAGTGGTACCACGGATATTATCCGTCTCTTTATGAGGCGGATTTTTTTATTTTTGGAGGTTGATATGATTCATTTTAATTATAAGCATTTACTATCATTTCTTATTAGAATATTTAGGCGAAGGTCATATTTTATTAGTCTAATTAAACTAGAGGAGAGATAGGAGAAGGAAAATGAAATCAATATTAAAAGAATTAACAGAAGAATTATCGGAGGCTTTTGTAAAAGCGGGTTACGAGAGTCATTATGGAAAAGTTACTATGTCTAATCGACTGGATATTGCAGACTATCAATGCAATGGTGCATTAGTAGCTGCAGGGCAGTATAAGAAAGCTCCGTATTTGATAGCGGAAGATGTAGCAGTGATATTAAAGGAAAAATATTATGTAGAAGTCGTTAAGCCTGGTTTTATTAACATAAAACTTGATGATGAATATCTTGGGGAACTTGTTAATACAATGGCTAAAGATGATCATTTAGGTGTTGAAGTTATGGTTCAGCAATCAGTGATTATTGATTATGGAGGTCCAAATATTGCAAAACCACTTCATGTTGGTCATTTACGTTCTGCTATTATTGGTGAGAGTATTAAACGTATTTATAAATTCCTCGGTCATGACATTGTTGGAGATATTCACTTAGGGGATTGGGGTTTACAAATTGGTCTTGTTATAGAAGAACTTAAACGTATGTATCCAGATTTATGCTACTTTGATGATGAGTTTGAAGGTATATATCCAAAAGATGCTCCATTCACAATAGACCAGTTATCAGAGATTTATCCACTTGCCAGTATGAAATCAAAAAAAGATAAATCGTATTTGGAAGCAGCACGTGAAAATACTGTTAAACTTCAAAATAACCATAAAGGTTATCAAGCTATTTGGCAACATATTTCAACTGTATCTATTAAGGATCTTAAAAAGAACTATGCTAATTTAAATGTTTATTTTGAACTTTGGAATGGCGAAAGCCATTGTATGTCTGAAATTCCGGAGGTTATTGATATATTAACTCAAAAGAAATTAATGCATGAAGATAATGGTGCAATGATTGTAGATGTATCGGTTACAGAGGATAAACGCCCAATGCCACCATTTATTGCCTTAAAGTCTGATGGTGCTGCTCTTTATAGCACAACAGATTTAACTACAATTTATCAACGTGTCAATGGAAAGCCATTATCTGAAATCATTTATGTTGTTGATAAGCGACAGGAGTTACATTTTGAACAGGTTTTCCGATGTGCACGGAAAGCGGATATTGTAACCGATGAAATAAGTTTGAATTTTATTGGATTTGGAACGATGAATGGAAAAGATGGAAAACCATTTAAGACACGTGATGGTGGAATTATGAAGTTAGATGACCTTGTTCAGTTGCTCCGTCAATCCGTTAAAAATAAAATTTTTCAAGGTCGAGATGATTATGAAGATGATTTGATTGATGATATTGCAATTAAGGTTGGTTTAGCGGCTTTAAAATATGGAGATCTAATCAATATAAGTACGAAGGACTATATATTTGATTTAGATCGTTTTGCTACTTTTGAAGGTAAGACAGGACCATATATTCTGTATAGTATAGTACGTATTAAATCTATTTTGGCAAAATCAGAGGAGTTCACTCATGAGATTGATTTTGCCGTTACAAAAACAGAACGTATGATTCATTTAAAACTACTTTCTTTTGATTCTATGATTCATCAAGCTTATTATGATAAAGCACCTAACAAAATATGCGAGTATGCATTTGAGTTAAGCAATATGTTTAATCGCTTTTATCATGAAACAAAGATACTAGCTGATAACAATTGCCATCGTGATAGTCATTTGACTTTATTGAATCTAATTATGGATGTACTTGAGAAATGTCTAGATTTATTGGGAATAGATTCGCTAGACAAAATGTAAAGAATCATATAATTAAATAGCTTCGGCTATTTTTTTTGACCTTTTATAGAATTAGTGATACACTAAAAATAGTTAGTAACATAGTGTAACAAAGTGAGGTGTTATGGATATTTTAGTCAAGCCAATTCCAGCTAGTGAAGCTGTGTTGGATCAATTAGAGTCATATGGTGTTATTAGACGTATCTGTCCTGGAAAGGATATTCTAGAGACAAAACATGGTGAATCAAGACATCGATCAGTATATGAGTGTGATGATCAATTTGGTCCACATAAATTAATATGTGTGACAATTAATAGTGTTGAACCTACTAATTTTTTGTATCACAATGATCATGAGGACTTTATGTTAATTGATAAGTTCGGAAGAACTGATTTGATTATTACAATGTCTATTCATCACCATACTGTATTAGAAGAAAAGATTGAGAACGGAGAGATAAGATCAGAGGATTTTATGTCAGTGATATTTAAGCCAAATAATCCTGAATTAAGTTTTTTCACGATGAAAGCTGGGTATCCACATGTTGAAACATGTAAAGAAGTCTCAGACATTCCACCAAGTTTTTATGTTGGAGAATGCAGAGATTTAGATGAAAATCATATAGATTTTAAGGCGTATAATTTAAAGATTGAGGTGTAAAATGAAAAGATCGGAAATTAATAATGCCCTCGTATGGGCGAAAGATTTATTAGAAATGAATAAAATCAAGTTGCCGCCATTTGGTTATTGGACAATGGATGACTGGCATGAAAAAGCAGAGCATTTATCAACAATTAGAGATGTTATGCTTGGATGGGATATTACAGATTACGGTATGGATAAATTTGAGGAATTAGGTGCAGTTTTATTTACTCTTAGAAATGGTTCTTTAACTGATAATACTGTAGGTGTACCATATGCTGAAAAATTGATTATCTTAAAAGATGGTCAAAGACTTCCTAATCACTATCATGCAAGTAAAACAGAAGACATTATTAATAGAGGTGGAGGTGTTTTAGCGATAAAACTATATAACTCTCTTGAAAATGGTGATGTTGATTATGATTCAGATGTTCAAGTTGACTTAGATGGTGTTAGACATACTTTCAAAGCAGGTGAAGAAGTCCATGTTACGCCAGGAGAGAGCATTACTTTAAGACCTTACTGTTACCATCTGTTCTGGGCAAAAGAAGGTATGGGTGATTTAATCTGTGGTGAAGTATCTTCCATTAATGATGATAACATTGATAATTATAATGCTGAACCAGTTGCTAGGTTTTCAACTGTAGAAGAAGATGAACCGATTTTGCATCCATTATGTAATGAGTATGGGAGTGTTTTATCATGATTGATATTTTAGGCGTTGGAGAATTATTAATTGATTTTACACCAATGAAATCTGAAGAAGGACAGTGTTTTAAACCTAATCCTGGTGGGGCACCTTGTAATATGCTTGCCATGGCAAAATCAATGGGAGCTGAGACAGCTTTTGTAGGCAAAGTTGGTCATGATCAGTTTGGAATAACTTTAAAGAAAACACTTGAAGAAGCAGGCATTAATGTACAAGGATTAATAATGTCAGATGAATCACCTACAACACTTGCTTTTGTTCATTTAACTGATGATGGAGACAGAAGTTTTAGTTTTTATAGAAAAGGTTGTGCTGATGTCATGCTTTATAAGGAAGATATTCCACATGATTTGGTAGATCAAGCTAAGGTAATTCACTTTGGTTCGCTATCATTTACAGATGAACCTTCAAAATCTACTGTACTTACACTTTTGGAATATGCGAAATCAAAAGGTAAATTGATCAGTTATGACCCTAATTTTAGGCCTGCGCTATGGTCATCGAAAGAAGCTGCGATAGAGGGTATGATGCTAGGGATGCAGTATGCTGATATGATAAAGGTTTCAGATGAGGAAGCGATGCTTTTAACGGGCGAATCCGATTATGAAATAGCTGCAAGAAAGTTGTATGATTTAGGAATTTCTCTAGTGACTGTTACTCTAGGTGAAAAGGGGAGTTTGTACTACCACCAAACAGGAACGGGTATTGTTCCTGGCTATAAAAGTCAAGTGATAGATACAACAGGAGCTGGTGATTCATTCTTTGGAGCTGTTGTATCTGAAATCTTAAAGGTTGGATTTGATAATTTAGATGTGTCATCAATAGAAAACGCACTAAATATAGGTAATGCTGCAGCATCTATTGTAATAGAGGGATATGGTGGTATACCATCTATACCTAATAGAAGTTTGGTTGAAGAAAGAATGAATAAATAAATTTAACAGGCATCTCTTAACAGTGTTAAGGGATGTTTTTTCATTGACATATATCGAGTATTGATATAACATAATGTATATCAATACTCGATATAAAGGAGTTATTATGGCAAGAAAGCAACTTCAAAATTTAACAGAGCCCATGTACTATGTTTTGCTATGTTTAAAGAAGCCGTTACATGGCTATGGTATTATGCAGAAAATAGATGAGATTACAGGTGGGAGAGTAAAAGTCGGTCCAGGGACCCTTTATAATTTAATAGATAGATTTGAAAAAGAAAAAATTGTTCAAAGAGTAGAATCTGTAGGAAAGAAGAAAACATATCAATTAACGGATAAAGGTTTTGAAATACTAGGGGAAGAAATGAATAGATTAAAAATGCTCATTTCTGATGGAGAAAAAATATTATGATAAAAAAAACAAAGAAAAAACTAAGGATGGTCTATACTTCGGAACTTAAACTGCTTGAAAATCGTTATGAGGATATGGCTAAAAAGGGTTGGATGATAGAAAAGGTAACGGGAACTTTTGATAAGTTTGTAGAAACAGAATCTGCGGATTTAGATTTTTCAGTAACACTCTTTCAGCCTGATCTAGGTATAGATTATCCAGATACAGAGAAAAGAGAAACCTATAGAGAATTTTGTGAAGATAGTGGTTGGAAATATATTTGTCATAATAATCTTTTCTTTGTGTATGCAAAGCCAAAAAATAGCGATGTTATTCCAATTCATACAGATCCTAAATCTGAGTTTAGTTCGCTCTTTAAAAGCTTTCTAAAGACAGAATCCATGTTAATAGTCTTATTACTAATCCAAGTGTTTCAATTATCTTTGCATCTGAATCATTTGACTTATAGAGATTTTATTAACTCGCAGTTATTATTTAATTTTATGACCCCCCTCGTTTTATGTATGATGTTAATTGTGGTTATAACACCAAGTATGCGATTCATCATAAAAAACTATTTCCGTGTAAGAAAAGATAAGGAAATTTTATATGATTCATTGAAAAAGATAAAAAGAAGCAATTATATTCGATCTACAGCTATGATTATATGTGCAGTATATTTGGTTTTGACTTTCGCAAAACTGATTTTTAAAGGTGTTCCGACATCTATACTTGTGACGGTAATATTAACTCAAATAATTATGTGGAGTGTATTTGGTTTGTTTTTCTTAAAAGTAAAAAAAATCAAACATTCAAGAATTGTAAATACTTTGATTTTGATTGTTTTATTTTTTGTAGTTTGGATTGGTAGTATTGTTGCTATCTTTACAATAGTTGGGAGTCAAACAGACTATGAAAGACCAGTATATGAACTACCTGAAATGGAGGTACTTACTTTTAAGGACCTGAATTATGATTATCCTTTTGAACCTGAGGTCGAATATGTAGATTCAAGTGTATTTGTCCCTCTTAGCTTTGATTATTTAGTATCCTATGGAGAAGGAGATAATTATACTTATCTTAATGTAGAATATATAGAAACACAGTTTGATTGGATAAAAGAGATGATGATTCCATTAATCTTTAAATATGAGTGGAGACATTCTGATGAAAGTCCCTTAGATGTAGAGGAATCATTATTAAATAGTGAAGATGTAAGAATATACAAGTTAAGAGAAGATCAATCTAGAATACTCTTAATTGAAGATCATTTGATATACATAGTTACAATGAATGAACCTATTGTAGGTGAATTATTAGATAATGTAATTGGAGGTTTGATTGAAAGATAAAATAAAAGTTCTCTATGGTACTACGAATCCAGCAAAACTTAAGGGAATGAAAGAAACTTTAGAACCTATTGGTATCGAAGTAATTGGGTTAAATGAATTGTCCGGTGACTTGCCAGAAATCGATGAAAATGGTCATGAACCTGTAGATAATGCAAGAATTAAATCAATGGCTTATTATGAGGCTTTTGGTTTACCAGTCTTTTCATTAGACAGTGGTCTGTACTTTGTTGATGAGCCAGAATTGGAACAACCAGGGACATATGTTAGACGATATACGGGTGTGGAATTAGATGATGATCAAATGATTGAACATTATACGAGTGTTGCTAGATCGAATGGTGGTAAAATCAGAGCACAATATATTAATGGAATATCTTTAGTTGTTGATGGAAAGAGTTTTGAGTATCAAGGTGACGATATCAGTTTTAAATCATTTTATTTAACCGATCAAGTACATCCTAAACGTGTAGAGGGCCTACCATTAAATTCAATATCTATAGATATTGAGACAGGGCAATTTATTTACGATTTAAAAGAAAGAAACAATGACAGTTTAAAACGTATGGAAGCTTATAGATCTTTTTTTAGAGAACATCTTAATTTAGGAGAATAGTATGGATGAAAAATATGTACTTAAAGATGAATTGTTTAATATTGAAACTGTAACGGAACTTTCTAATACAATTAAGTCTGTTTATGAGGCGTTCGATTCTGAAGTTTTTATTATGACTTGTGTTGATGGTTTTTCTTCTAGAGAATTAAAAGAAAGAATGACATATATCAGTGATATATTGGAAGTTCATCTACCGAGCGACTTTTATCATGCAACTGAAATCATGCTTAAGGCATGTGAAAAAACGAATATTACAGGGCGGTTTGTTTACGGAGCTTTTAGTGAGTATATAGAAAAACATGGATGTAATGAAACGTATTTGGAGTATTCCTTATATATGCTTGGAGAGTATACAAAGGTTTTTTCAGCAGAATTTGCCATTAGGAAATTTATTAATCATTTTCCTGAAATAACATTTCAAAGAATGATTGATTGGTCTAAAAGTATTCATGTTGATCAGCGTAGACTAGCGAGTGAAGGTTTAAGAGCAAAATTACCTTGGGCAAAGAAAATTGATTTTGATCCAATAAGGGCAGTTGAACCACTTGAGTACTTATATTATGATACAGAAAGATATGTTACAAGGTCTGTTGCAAACCACTTAAATGATTTATCTAAAATTTATCCAGAGCTTGTTATTGAATTGTTGAGGAAATGGAAAAGCTCTAAAAAGCAAAATGAGGATGAAATGTCCTATATCATCAATCACAGTACTAGAACTCTTATTAAGAGGTGTTATCCTGGTGCATTAGATTTACTTGGTTACAAACTTAATCCAAAAATAAATGTAAGTGATTTTGAGATTGTTGCACCAAAACTTCAAATAGGCGAAAGTTTAGAGTTCAGATTTAACATAGAAGCTCTTGAAGACTCTAAATTGATGATTGATTATAAAATTGATTACCCTATGGCCAAAAGTAAAAGAAGCGAGAAAGTATTTAAGATAAAAAAATGTACGATCAAAAATGGGAAAAGTATTCGTATACAGAAAAAACATCCCTTTAAAGTTATGACGACAAAGAAATTGTACAGTGGCGAATACAATATTTCATTACAAATCAACGGTAAATTGTATGATCAAGGTGAATTTTACTTAGAAGTATAAGTGAAATATTTTAAATGGTTGTATCGTATAAGAAAAATATGTTATAATGATGCAAACGTTAGAGGTGGATTATGTTATATTTAGAAATGAAAAAACATCATCATCATAGCTAGACGTGCATTTATGAGATCGTAGATGCAGGTCCATTTGTTGTGTCTATGATGGTTTAAAGAGAGATTTAAAGCCATGTTAGACACATGGCTTTTATTATTTTTTGAAAGGAGCACGTATGAAATTTAGAACGCAACCCGCAAAGGGGACAAAAGATATCTTACCAGAGGATATGGCACTTAGAAATTATGTGCAGGATACAATTAGAAACACTTATAAGGAAAAAGGATTTACTCAAATTCAGACACCTTCAATTGAGAATATAGATTTATTAACAAATAGTGATGGTGGCGAAAACTTAAGAATGTTATTTAAAATTCTTAAGAGAGGTGAAAAACTTGATGTGACTGGAAATGAAAATGATCTTGCTGATCTAGGTTTAAGATTTGATCTAACATTACCATTGTCAAGATTCTATGCAAATAATAGAAATGAATTGCCATTGCCTTTTAAGGCGATTCAAATAGGTGATGTATGGCGTGCTGAAAGACCTCAGAAAGGTCGTTATAGACAATTTATGCAGTGCGATGTAGATATCATTGGAGAAGCAAGTATTGTTTCTGAAATTGAACTACTGACAACTGTACCTGAAGCAATAAAAAGACTTGGTTTTGATAATTTTACAATAAAAATCAATGATAGAAGACTTTTAAAGGATATGGTAGTTTCAGCTGATATTGATGAAGCTGTATTTGGGTCTGTTTGTATCATTTTAGATAAAGTAGATAAAATCGGAATTGAAGGTGTTAGAAAAGAACTTGCAGCAAAAGAGTTATCTGAAACTCAAATAGACAATTTGATTAAAAGAATGGATACTAGACTTGAAGATATGGATTTAGATGCTGCTAGAGAAATTCAAACAATTATTGATATTGTTTCAAAATACTATCCAATCGAATTTGATCCAACTCTTGTTAGAGGTATGGGATATTATACTGGTGCTATATTTGAAGTACAATCTAGTGAGTTTAAAGGTTCGTTAGGTGGTGGTGGTCGTTATGACAACCTACTTAATAAGTATCAAAATGATCCTATTCCAGCAGTTGGTTTCTCTATTGGATTTGAGAGAATCTTAGATTTATTAAAGTCAAAGGGTGTTTCAGTGGATGGTCAAGATAAGATTGCCTTTGTGTATATAGATGATCAATATCTAGAAAAGGCTGTTGAATTATCTCAAGACTTGTCAGGTCAAGGTAAAATAACTTCTATATACCAAGTTAAGAAAAATAAAATTGGTAAAAAAATAAAGCGTTTAGAAAGTGAAGGTTTTTCTGAGATTATTGTAGTGGATAAGTTAGAACAATAATTGAGAATGAATTTCATTAAGAAAGTATAAACACCATTGATAATCGTTATCAATGGTGTTATTATTTATGTAAGTTATAACATAACTTAGCCCCAAAATATATTGTACAGATTACTTCCCGAATCATAGAAAAAGGATGGACGCCCCCATCCTTTTTTCGCGTTTACAAATAAAAAAAGAGTTGTTAAAAAAATAACGAAAAAACAGAGAATGTATGTTACAATAATGTCGTATCTTTGTTTCGGATACGTAACACATAAAAAGTTTAAAAGACGGGAGGTTAGATATATTCAATTGTTACGAAGCTGTAACATAGGAAAAGTTTACGTGTATAAAACGTCATTGTTTTTTTGATTAGAAAGTATAGACAAGTTTTCAGATTGTGATAATATTAACGATGTAAGGAGTAAGCAAAAGCTTTAAAGGAGTTTACGGTGTTGGTTAAAACTGTAGAACAGTTAAAGAAGAAAATTGATGAGATTAAAAAAGCTCAAGAAGTATTCTCAAAGTTTGATCAGAAACACGTTGATGAGATTTTTAGACAAGCAGCAATTGCAGCCAATAATTCTAGAATTGACCTTGCAAAATTAGCTTTTGAAGAAACTAAAATGGGAAATGTCGAAGATAAGGTGATAAAAAATCACTTTGCTTCTGAATATATATATAATAAATTCAAAGATAAAAAAACATGTGGTGTAATTAAAAAAGAAGATTCGTCTGGTTTATTAAAGTTTGCAGATCCCATAGGTGTAATTGCAGCTGTCATACCAGCAACAAATCCAACATCTACTACGATACTTAAGATACTGTTAGCTTTGAAGACACGAAATGGAATTGTTTTATTACCACAATCAAGAGCTAAAAAAGCTACTATTAAAGCAGGCCAAATTATTCTTGATGCAGCGGTAAAGGCTGGTGCACCTAATGATATTATTGGTTGGATTGATGAACCATCGTTTGAATTGACACAAGTAGTTATGGATAGTTCAGATTTTATTTTATCAACAGGTGAACCTGGGATGGCATACTCATCAGGCAAATCAGCTATTGGTATTGGTGCAGGTAATACACCAGCTATCGTTGATGAAACAGCAGATATAAAGATGACTGTGAATTCAATATTACTTTCAAAGAGCTTTGACAATGGTATGATATGCACTTCTGAACAATCTGTATTAGTACATGAATCTATATACAATGATTTGAAAAAAGAGTTTTTATTAAGAGGAGCATATATACTTTCAGATAAAGAAACTGATGCTATGAGAAAAGTTATTTGGAAAGATGGTCAACTTAACATTGATATCGTTGGACAAAGTGCTTCAAAAATTGCAAGTATAGCAGGTATTAAGGTTGACAAAAAAACTAAAATACTCATTGGAGAAATCTCATCTGTTGAGTTTTCAGAACCGTTTTCGCATGGAAAACTGTCTCCAATACTCGCAATGTATAAAACTAAGAGTTTTGAGGAGGCTTTATCAAAAGCAGAACACTTAGTTAAGTTAGGAGCTTCTGGACATACTTCAATATTGTATATTGATCAGATGAAATCAAAAGAGAAAATAGAATTATTTGCTACAACAATGAAGACTGGTAGAACCGTTATCAATATGCCTTCTTCCCATGGTGCTGTTGGGGATATATATAACTCCAAACTAGCGCCGTCATTGATGTTTGGTTATGGTTCGTGGGATGGAAATATCGTCTGTGAAAATATTGATGTAAAACACTTGATGAATATCAAACATATTGCTAAAACAGAAGAAATACTAAGTTGAAAAAAGTTCATTTTAAATAGAGACATTTAGTGTTGGTTAAAGGTTTTGAATATAGAAAAGAATAGAGTACTTGATATATCGTATCGATTAGGGAAGTAGGAAATTCAAAAAGTAATTTTCACGAACTCTTTGGAGGGCATAAGTATTCAAATATTTGATAATTAATGTTTTAATACTAAATTTAGATATCCACTGATTAGTGAAATTAAAGAAATGTATATGAATGCATTTAATGCATAAGGAGCTTGTTATGATTATAAAAGTTTGTATAGGTAGTGCATGTCATTTGAAAGGGTCTTATGATGTTATAAAAGGTATTGAAAAATATCTTGATGATAATCATCTGACAGATGAAATCATCTTAAAATCATCTTTTTGTTTAGGAAAGTGTTCTGAAGCAGTTTCTGTAGAAATAGATGAGAAACAAATTGTGTCTGTCTCACCAACATCAGTTAATGATGTTATGGATAAAATCTTAAAGGGGTGATGGTATGAAATTTATAGAATTTCATTCAGAAAAATGTGACGAATGTTTTAAATGCTTAAGATTTTGCCCTACAAAGGCAATTGCATTTACACCAAATAACAGACATATCGTTGATGATTTATGTATTAAATGTGGACAATGTTTGGTTCATTGTAAGCAAGGAGCTTTAACGATTCATAAAGATGAACACCATGTAAAAACTTTGCTTGCAGGAAAACAGAAAGTAGCAATTTCTATTGCTCCATCATTTGCGGGTTTGTTTGTTATGAGACATCCTTTGCAAATGGTTAAAGCGCTAAGAATGCTAGGTTTTGATTATGTCGAAGAAACTGCACGTGGTGCTGAGATTATTTCGAAAGCATATGATACTATCATTGAACGTCAAGATATGAAGAATATTATTACCAGTTGTTGTCCATCAGGTATGGATCTTTTACAACATAATTTTGGTAAATCTACTGAACAGGCAATACAAGTTGTTTCTCCGATGGTTGCGCATGGACGAGATATGAAAGCTCGTTATGAGGATGTAAAAACAGTTTTCATTGGCCCTTGTATAGCTAAAAAGGCAGAAGCAAGCGAATTTAGTGATTCAATAGATGCAGTTATGACTTTTAGAGAACTAGAAGTATGGTTTGAAGAAGCAGATATTGATTTAAATGAATTATCAACATCTACTTTTGATACACCTTCTACTGTTAGAGGAAGAGCATTCCCAATAGGAGGGAGATTATCTGCACAATCAAATTATCAACATTTACACTTAGCTGGTATTGACGATTGTAACAGTTTTCTTGAAGCCGTTGAATCGGATTCTATTCATGGATTCTGTGCAGAACTTAATATCTGTTCAGGAGGATGTTTAAATGGTCCAGAAATTCCTAAACAAGCACCTAATCCATTCAGAAGAATGGAAAAGTTGCTTAGCTATATGGATCAGAAGTTGGCTGGCGAATTTGAGGAAATACCAAATATTGAAATTACACGTCATTTTAAAGATCTGACTTATGTTAATAAAGACGTTGATGAAGCTCAAGTTTATAATGTTCTAATGGATATGGGGAAATACTCAGAGAGTGACCAAATAAATTGTGGCGCTTGTGGATACAAAACGTGTTACAACAAAGCTATCGCAGTAGTAAAAGGTTATTCAGATATTGATTTGTGTATGGATCGATTAAAACATAAAGTTGAGAGTTTACAAAGTATTATCTTTGATAACAGTCCAAATGCTATATGCATATTAGACGAAGAACAGAGAATACAAGAGATTAATCCTTCATTTAATCAAATCTTTAATGAAGATAAAATAAAATTAGATGGTTGGCCAATTCACGCAGTTATGGGATGTGATATTTTTGAAAAACTATTGTATCCAGATACCCAACATGTTAGTCAAAAACTTTATTTAGAAGACGTTGATAAAACTTTCTTTATGAACTTAATTCGTATTCATGAGGGAAAAACCTATGTAGGGATTCTAACTGATGTAACATATGAGGAAAAAAAGAAAGAAGAAATGACTGTAATGAAGTCACAGACTTTAGACACTGTTCAAGAAGTCATCAACAAGCAGATGAGAGTTGCACAGGAAATTGCAAGCTTACTTGGGGAAACTACTGCTGAAACTAAAATAGGTCTTAATAAGTTAAGAGACATTGTTTTAGGTGAGGAGGGACTATGATTCAATCACATTATGTTGATTTATCATATCATTCTTTAAATAAATATGGCGAAGAACTTTGTGGAGATAAAGTAGAAATCATTAAATCAGAAAATAGAACAATTGTTGTATTAGCTGATGGTCTAGGGAGTGGGGTAAAAGCAAATATACTCGCTACACTTACAAGTAAAATTATGATTACCATGCTTGATAAAGGAGCTTCGCTACAAGATACTATAGACACGATTACCAATACGCTACCGGTTTGCCAAGTTAGAAAAATTGCCTATGCAACATTTACTATTGTTGATATAGATAAGGATTTGAATTGTAAGATAATAGAATTCGATAATCCACCCACTTTTTTACTAAGAAAACATGAGATACAAGCTTTAGAGAAGCGAGAGATATATTCATCTGGAAAAAAAGTTTTAATCTCTGAATTCAAACTAGAGATTGATGATGAAATTATTGTAGTTTCTGATGGAGTAATTCATGCTGGTGTCGGTAAATTCCTTAATCATGGTTGGGAATGGCGTCATGTAGCAGAATATCTTGAAAATCAAGAATTAAAATCTGCTGATAAACTGAATCGTAGATTAATTGAAGTATGTCACAAACTCTATGATAATAGACCTGGCGATGATACAACTTCAATAGCGATAAAAATTCGTTGGCCTGAAAAGATACAATTACTTACAGGTCCACCAACTGATAGTTCGCTAGATAAAGTTGTAGTAGAAGACTTTATTAAAAAGCAAGGTAAAAAAATAGTTTGTGGTGGTACCGCTGCAAATATAGTATCAAGAGAACTAAAAAGAGAATTATTAACGGATATTAAATACTTAGATCCAAAGGTTCCGCCAATTGCGAAGATCAGAGGAATCGATCTTGTAACAGAAGGCGTTCTAACTTTAAAAATGGTACACGATGAATTATGTCGACTGAATACATCTTGTATTGAACCTATCTTTAATAAAGAAGATGGTGTAAGTAAATTATTGAAGTTATTAATTGAGGATTCAACTCACATAAACATTTACATGGGACATGCAATTAATCCAGCGCATCAAAATCCTAATTTTCCAAGTGATTTGAGTATCAAAGTGAAAGTTGTTGAAGGAATTGTAGATGAGTTAAGAGCAATGGGGAAGATTGTCACATTGATAGATACGGACAGGTGATAGTATGAGACAATATGAAAATCAAGTACAGAAAATAAAACATGAAGTATTAAGTATGGTAGCAAAATCTGCAATGGATCATTCTTTATTAGAAGATATCCAGAAGATGCCTAGAATAATCAATCCAGGACCAGAGGGACTCGTTAGATGTTGTGTTCACCACGAAAGAGCAGTAACCAGTGAACGGATTGATATGCTATTAGGTGGAAATAAGGTCAAAGAACAGATTGTTGAAGTGTTACCATCTGCATGTGATCAGTGTTTGGAAAATCGTTTTATAGTAACTGAAACATGTAGAGGATGTTTAGCACATAGATGTGTTGGTGCATGTCCAGTTTCAGCTATTAGTGTACATAATGGAAAAGCACTTATTGATCAGAAAAAATGTATAGAATGTGGTAAATGTAAAGATGCATGTCCATATAGTGCAATTGCAGATGTTATGAGACCTTGTAGAAGAGGTTGTCCAACGGATGCTATTGTAATGGATGATAACAAAAGAGCTATTATTGATTATGATGCTTGTATTTCGTGTGGTTCTTGTGTATACAATTGTCCATTTGGTGCAATACAAGATAAATCGGAAATATTGGATGTTATCGACAAATTAGAAAAAAACTCTAATGTATATGCAATATTGGCCCCTGCTTTTGCAACTCAGTTTCAATACGTACCATTAGAGAATGTCATATCAGGTATAAAAAAACTAGGTTTTAGAGATGTTGTTGAAGTAGCTCTTGGTGCAGATTTAATTATAAAGCATGAAGTGGAAGAGTTTCTTGAAAGAGAAACCCCAGCAATGACTTCATCATGTTGTCCAGGTTTTGTTAACTTGATTGAGTTGAAATATCCTGAACTAATGAGTTCTGTTTCGAATACTGTTTCGCCAATGATTGCAACTGCGAGACTGATTCATTCTATTGATCCTGGTAGCAAGATTGTATTTATAGGTCCTTGTATAGCTAAGAAGCACGAAAAGTTAAGATACACAGAAATTGAACATGTGTTAACTTTTGAGGAGTTAGATGCATTATTAGATGCAAGTGAAATAGATTTAGAAAAAATTGAGCCATCTCCATTGAACAACGCATCATACTATGGTAGAAAATTTGCAGCTAGCGGTGGTGTTGCTAATGCAGTTGTAAATTATCATGAAAGTATATCAGATGAACCTCTTGAGATTGTTAAATGTGATGGTATTAAGGCGTGTGATAAAGCCTTAAAGCAATTGAAATATAATAGAATTAAAGACGCATTTATTGAAGGTATGGCATGTGAAGGTGGCTGTATAAAAGGCCCTGTAACCATGCATCATGGACCTAAAGATGTAAAAGCAGTAGATGCATATGCCAAACAGGCATTTGAAAACGAAATAAACACCTCCATTGAAGTGTTTAATAAAATAACTTTAGACTTAAGGCGGCGATAGAGGAATCTATTGCCACCTTTTTAAGTTTTTTAAGTTGTTATTGAGATATTGTCTTGATTCTTCCTCAGAATAACCCTCTTTCATCATAAATGGTACACAAGTCTCAACCATCTCCTCAAAAGTTTCATTTGGCTTGTTAAATTGACCTTTAGGATAACAATAAATGCAGTATTCTTCATTTCTTGAACCATCCACATTTTTCCCGAACATTGCCTCATCATTCATAGGCATTCCACAACTCTGACAAATTTTCATAAACATTTCCTCCTTGATCCTAGTAATTAAACACTATTTTATTCCAATATAGATTTGTACTTCAGAATTCTCCAAATCACCATATTCTCGACCATAAACTTCAAAATCTGTTTTATAAGCTCGCTTTGAGTCATTATCTTTTTTCCAGATAGTCTTCCAAGTCTCAGCAATAGCATCAGGCATTTTTCCTTTTGCAGTATAAATTTCATAGTTAGTTGTCGGAATAGACATACCTACCATACCGTCTGGAATTTCCTCTAGAGAGGTTACAGAACATCCAAGTACATAAGCGTATGGATGTGTAAAATCACCTTCATAATCAGTATATACAGCAAATATGTCTTTGCTTTTTATGTTTGGAATTTGATTCTGAATATTATCTGTAAAGAATTGATTCCATAGTTGAGGTATGTCAAACATCGCCTTTTTATTAGATGTTTCTACTTTGATTCCGATTACATGGAATGTCGATTTAATTGCGCTTTCAGTTGTCATAATTATCTCCTAACTTGTTTTGTGATTACATCATAACAAGCTAATTACGACACCTATATGTCATAGTTATTTAATTGAATGGATTTTTTTAATCTATTGATAAATTCTTCTCTTAACCAGTCGGGTTCTAATATTTTCACATAGGGAATCATGCTCATTAATAGTGTATAAACCCATTCATCAAGAGGAAATCTGAGGGTTGCTAGAATCTTATCTTCTAGAATTGTCATATTACTTGGATCGATGTATTCTGGAAGTTTACCTTGAAGTTTTTTATCAATTTCTAACTTTATTTCTGTGATTTCGCGATGACTGTCTAAGTGTGTTTCCCAAGGCAGTGGTGAGGGTAGTTGTTTGAGTTCGAATGTTTCATTCAGAGTTTCACAAGTCTTGATTCTAAATAGCTTGAACATTCTAAAGTCATGTCTTAACTCGCAGTAACTATAAACATACCATACACTGCCATACATCACTAAAGTGTATGGACAAATAATTCTTGTGGTCTCCTGATAGTCAATATTTAAGTAAGTTATTTTAACTTTTTTAAATTCATCTCTTCCTTTTGATAGACACTTTAAATGATTTTTAAAAAGAATGTTATCCAATCCAGGTGTTAAATGGATAACCATTTTATCGAGTGTATTTTTATCTGGTGTTAATGCATCAAACTTATTTACAATAGATTTCACATCGGAATAGGGGGCTGCTTTTTCCAAACTCTTTAAAAATGTGACTAAAATATCTGCTTCATTTTTATTGAGATAGCTACTCTTTAACTTATAGTCCTCCATAAGTTGATAACCGCCTTTAGACCCAGTTTCAGCATATAGTGGTACGCCTGAAAGTGTTAGAGTATCTATATCTCTTTGAATGGTTCTTACAGAAACATCAAAGTGATCTGCTAGTTGTCTTGCTGTTACTTTTTCTTTGTTGATGAGTATCATTAAAATTCCTATTAAACGATCTATTTTCATAAGTCACCTCTAATTTATTGTACAAAGAAATTGCTTAAAATACCATAAAATAGGTATATAAATAATAGAGGTGATGATATGTATACTGTTAAAGAAGAAGTAAAACGTGCTTTTGCAAATCGTTTTTTGAAATGGGGCCTTCTACTAGAGGATTGCGTAATTGATAGTGCGAATACTCATGTTATAAATAAGCAATCTTGGGAAATTAGGTTTGTAAAAGATATGGATAATCGAGGCAAATATTTAGAATTCTATTGTATAAGCTCGGAATTTAGTGATGAACATTTTAAAATTTATGAAGACGGTTTGATAGAAGAATGTGAAATCATTAAAGCACAATATCCCTTTGATCCATCGTTACCAGGAGATAAGGAGACTGCACGGAAAAAATATTTAGATGAAAATAAAGTTGTTTATGATTATTTAAAGGAAAAAGGTTTGTATAGAAGATAACTGTATAGTTATTTTCTTTTAATGTTTTTATAATAACATTTTGTAGTGAAGTTTCATATAATAACAATGAGGTGGTTATGAAAATATCAATACATGGCGGTATGGCTGTTGGTAAGACAAGCTTAATAAAAAAAATCGAAAAAAAGTATCCTTGTTTTGGATACAGTTATGAGAATTTATCTGAAGTTATTAAAATTATGAAGTCCTTAAACTTAAATAAGGATGACTATGATGACTATTTAATCAATCAAGGATTATTTGTAGATCATGAAATTGAACGTTATAAGGCCTTGGATCATGATCTTATTATAATGGATTACAGTGCTGAAGAAGTGGCTTTTCAAACTTGGAGTTATCAGAAAGTCTTTCATCCAGAATGGTCGATAGAAGAAATCGGACGCTTAATAAAAAAATTAGAGCCTTATTATGTAGATCATATTTTATATTTATATGCTGACAATGATGTACTCACTCGTCGAAAAGAAAATGATTTATCAAGACAAAGAAAATCTTTTGATAAATACTTATATATTCATGATTATAAGAAAGAGTGGTTTAAACAATTAGATTCAGTAACCATTTTGGATACTACTAATATGTCTGAGGATGAAGTTTTAATAGAAGCAAGTAAATGGTTGGAAGAAATAGTATATTAATTTACTATAAAATTATTCGAGAGTGATTTAATCGTAGAGTAATTTGATTATAATGTTTAGTGAGGAGGTGAGAGTATGAGTACATATATTGTGGTAGACTCATGTTGTGATTTGCCATTAGAGTATGTAGAAAAGAACAAAGATGTACTAGATATTATTGGGATGCCAGTAAATATTGACGGCTTTGAGTATTTTGATGATTTGGGTAAAACTTTTACACATGATTCACTTTACGCTAAGTTAAAAGAGGGTGTAATACCTGCAACTGCACAAATCAATAGTTATCGTTTTTCTGAGAAATTCAAAGAGCATTTAGAAGATCATAATACTATTATCTATATTGGTTTCACATCAGGTATGAGTGGTACTATTATGAATGCTCATCAAAGTGTAACACTTGTACAAGAAGAAATTCCTGAAGCGGATATTCGAATTGTTGATACTGTATCGGCATCGATTGGCTTAGGAGTTTTGACAACTATGGCTGTTGAAATGATAAGAAAGAATAAATCAGCTGATGAAATTGTTGATTTGATAGAAAATCAAAAAATGAATGCTAATCATTGGTTTGCAGTAGATGATTTACATCATCTAAAAAATGGTGGTAGAATTTCCTCAACAGAAGCTACAGTTGGTACACTATTAAACATTAAACCTATTTTGATTGTTAATAGAGAGGGTGTACTTAAACCTTATATGAAAGTAAAAGGACGAAAAAAATCCATCAAACTTTTGGTTGATAAAGTAAAAGAGCACTATGATGGACATGATTATGGCAAACTTATAATTGGTCATGGTCATGTAGAAGAAGAGGCAATTAAGTTAAAACAGCAATTATTAGAATTTATAGATGAAGATCAAATTATTATTTCTGAGCTTTCTGCAACTATTGCATCGCATGTAGGACCTGGTATGTTGGCAATAGCATTTATGGGAAATACAAGAGAGCATAAATAAACGGAATTATTATTAATTTACTTGGGTGGCAAAAGCCACCTTTTTTTTTGAGAAATTGTTCTGAGAGGATTAGCATATGCCGTGTCTTATCGTATAATGAAAGAGAGGTGGTTAAAATGAACAAAGGTAGATGGACTTATTTGATTATAATACTGATTAATTTGATGATGATGTGTTTACCAAGTAGTACTTCATTCTTTCGTTTGGTGATTCAAGATATTCAAAAAAACACATGGTTGATGTGGTTGCCAGATATAATTGCAGTTTTATCACTTCTTGCGGGTTATTTTGTGTTAAAGTTGTTTTATAAGGAACGCTCTGGATATATAAAGAATTATCCTTATTTGGGTTTAGTTATTTTATTAGCTTGGACAGCGTTAACACAGATAAAGTGAGGGTAAAATGAAATTAGAATTGATTGCTGAATTAAAACGTTATCAAGCATTTGATTTAAATGAAAGAGAAATGGTCACAAAAACCATTAACTATTTGGAAGCTACAGAAGATTATTTAGGAAAAATAAATTCTGAAGGTCATATTACTGGTTCGGCCTGGATTGTTAATCAAACAAGAGACAAAGTGCTTCTTACACATCATTTAAAGTTGAATTTATGGCTTCAGTTAGGCGGTCATACAGAACTTGATGAAAGTGTTGAATCATCAGCTTATAGAGAAGGTATTGAAGAATCAGGACTGGAATATTTAACACTTGTTAAAGATGGTATCTATGACGTTGATGTTCATTATATTCCAGAAAGAAAAAAAGAAGCTGCTCATTATCATTATGATATCCGCTTCTTATACGAAGCAGATGATAAGATTCCATTAAAGATTAGTAATGAGTCACATGATTTAAAGTGGGTATCAGTAGACAAAATAGACAAGTATACAGGAGAACGGTCAGTTCTTAGAATGATAGAGAAAATGAGGTAAGACATGAACGATACATTGAAGCAACTTACTGAAACTTTGGCGCAAATTAATTATGCAGAGAAGAAGTTAAAAGGTTATTTGAAAGAGCAGGCGGTTTTACATATAAAAAAAGAAGAAGCTTATAAAAAGCTTGAAAAAGAAAATAGAGATGTTGATAAAATTGCAGGGGTATCTTTTCAAGCCTTTATAGCGACTCTATTTAATAATAGACAAGAGAAATTAGAGAAAGAAGAGTTAGAAGCTATAGAGGCTAAGCGTTACTATGATTCAGTGGTTTATGAGTTTGAGTCTGTACAACATGAAATTGATCATTTACAAGCACAAGTTAAATCTAAAAGTGAAGTTGAAGTTTTGTATCAAAATGCAATAAATGAAAAGAGACAGGATGTTTTGAGAAAAAATCCTGAGTTACTTGAACGTTTCGAGACATTAGAAACTAAAAAGCGTATGATTGAGTCTGAAGTAAAGGAGTTGATCGAGGCAATCAATGCGAGTAATATTGTAAAGCAAAAAACAAAACATGCCTTAAATGAGTTGAAAGATGCAAAAAATCTAGGCATCTGGGATATGATGGGTGGTGGACTGTTGGTTACAATGGCAAAGCGTGATCATATGGCAACAGCTCAAACCATTATTAATGATTTGAATCATAGTTTAAAAAGTTTTTCGAAAGAACTTTCAGATGTAAATATGAATATGACAGGAAATATTGATATTGCTAATTATATGGGATTTGCTGATTATTTCTTCGATGGTTTTTTCATGGACATGATGGTTCAGGATAAAATTAATGGTGCATTAAACAAATTATCGCAATTAGAAAGAAACGTTGGGGAAACTAGACTTAAGTTAGAATCTCAATTAAATACAAGTGAAGCAGAAAAAACGAAACTCTTAGAAGAAATGGATGAAGTAATTATAAGGGCATAAGGAGGATAAATTGAAACGGTATATTGGTTTATTATCAGAAGTTAGTGAGTTAACAAATAAGAATCAAATAGATGTTGATGCATATGTAAATATTGCGCATAAATATCGTGGTAAAATTCTTGAACTTGGTTCTGGTAGTGGAACCATAAGTATTGGTTTAGCTAAAGAAGGCTATGATGTTACTTGTTTAGAAATTCATCGAGACATGATTCATTTGCATGAAGAAAAACTAGATGATGCATTAGAGGAGAATACCACTATTGTTTTAGGTGATATGTGTTCTTTTGAGTTAAATGAGAAATTTGATTTGATTATTGCTGCAGGAAATTTAGTGAATTCGATTATGAATGAAAAAGAAGTTCACAATATGCTTGAATCGGTAAAGAAACATTTGTCTGATGTCGGCGTATTTGTTATCGAGTGTGATTATCCAAATATCAATCGTTTAATAGCGGAACAGGATAAAGAACGAATTGAATTTTTTGAAAATCCAAGAACCAAGATGAAAGTTGAAAATAGGATTCGTAGTCATTATAATTTTCTTGAAATGACAAGACAAGACCATATAGTTGTTACTGAGTTCAAAGATAAACGTATAAAAAGAAGAATCCAAATAACGAGAGATCATAAAATATGGACTGCAGATGAGTTAAGAAAATTCATTCATGATAATTCCTTGAGTATTATGTTAGAATCGGGAAACATTAATGCTATAGAGCCTATCTCTGAGCAAAGTTCTCATATGATTTTTTTCCTGAAACGTTAACTATTATTAGATGTTCTGATTCTTCGTTACAAAGTTTTTAAGAAAGCAGACCAGGTGTTAAGTTTACTTAATAATGAGATTATTTTGGTGATTCGTTTATTCAATCATGATATGCTGAAGCAGAAATGTGGAGGCTATTTTTTTGGAAAAATATCATGTTATGCATACAGACCGAGATGGAATGATTGCAGCAAGTTTTCTTTTGCTGTATCTTGTATTTGCTTATTTATTGGTCTATTGGACAAAAACCGTATCGGGAATTACACTAACGCGGGAAAATTTCATCGTAAATATTATTATGTATGTCATACCCTGCTTAAGTGTTGTTAGTATGGTATATTTTAAAGAAGCCACATTATCGTCACTTGGTATGAATAAAGGTAAATCTCTATGGATACTTGGCTTGATGACTTTGTCATTAATCTTTTATACTCAAGATTTGCTATTAAAAATCATTATTATTGTAATAAGTGAGGAAATTATTTTCAGAGGATATGCAGCTAAACGATTAAGGGCATCGTTTGGGACATGGGGTAGCATTGCTATTGCAGGCATTATTCTAGGCTTATTATACAGTGTGATACCGTTTGTTTGTAAAAATATAACACTGATTCAATTGAGTTTTAATATGCTGATTGGTATATCAACTCAATTAATATTACAGAAGATGTATTTTCATTATAACAATATAATCATGACGATGGTATTTCATACAGGTGTCTTATTTATAGCATTATAAAAAAACATCAGCATAATGCTGATGTTTTTTTGTTATAGTCTAAATGTAGCCACTTTTGATTGTAACATTGCTGCCTGCCCAGACAGTTCCTCACTGGCTGCAGCTGTTTCTTCAGCAGTAGCACTGGTTGTCTGAACAACTGTTGATATTTGTGTGATACCATCATTGATTTGACTAACACCAAATGCTTGTTCTGAAGATGCCTTAGCAATTTCGCTAACAAGTGTGGTTGTACTATTTATTTCATCTACAATCTTATTTAATGAGATTGCAGTGTCATTTGCAATGGTTGTCCCATCCTTAACTTTTTCTATAGAACCTTCGATAAGAAGAGTAGTTTCTTTTGCAGCATCAGCAGATTGTGCTGCTAGATTTCTAACTTCTTCTGCTACAACCGCGAATCCCTTTCCGTGTTCCCCAGCCCGAGCAGCTTCGACAGCCGCATTAAGTGCAAGAATATTTGTTTGGAAAGCAATATCATCGATCACTTTGATTATTTTAGAAATATTACTTGATGCTTCATCTATAGATGCCATTGATTTAAGCATCTCATCCATTTGCCGATTACCAGTTTCAGCATGAATTTTTGCTTCATCAACAATGCGTTTTGTGTTGTTTGCATTTTGAGCATTTTGATCTGTTTGCACAGAAATCTGCTCAATGGTTGCTGTGAGTTCTTCTATCGATGCAGCTTGTTCTGTAGCACCTTGAGAAAGAGACATACTTGAGTCTGATAACTGTTGTGAACCTGTCGAGACTTGATCTGAAGCAATGTTTATTGTGGTTAAAACATCTTTAAGTGAGTCAATCATTCGCATGAATGACTTTGACAGACTTCCGATTTCATCTTTTGTATGAATTTGGACTTCGACATTTAAATTACCTCTACCTGCTTCGCTCATAGCAGATTCAAGTTTGGTAATTGGTTGTGTAATAATATTTTTAACTAGAAAATAACTTATGATTGTACTAACAATGATTCCTACTAAAATTGTAATGATCATGACATTTCTAATCGCTATTGAAGTTGCTTTTAAGTCACTTTCATCAGCGGTGATAGCGAATGACCAATTACCTACACGAGTATATTGTGCAAATTTTGAAATTCCATCAAAGGTATAATATTCTGATCCTGTGTCATTGTTAATCATATTAGTTGCTACGGCGTCGATAGCCGCATCATTAAAATCAAAAAGTTTGGTACTTTCTTCTACATATACTTGATTCTTATGAGCAACAATTGTACCAGCATTACTGCCGGTAACGTCAATCATATAACCATATCCATTGGATCCTATTGTTGTATCATCAACGACATCTGAGATTAAAGCAAAGTCGATGGTTGCAACAACAGCACCTTGATATTGATTATTTGAATATAACGGTTCGCAAATGGCAATAACTTTTTTACCTGTTGCTTTTGATATAATTAGATCACTAACGATAGTTTTCCTTGTTTCCATTGCATCTTTTAAATAATCTCTACTACTTAAGTCCACGCCAACGACAGAAACATTAGAATCATCTGCAACAAGGACAACATTATTTTTATCCACAACTGAAATCAAACTAATGAGATTGGAATATTGATTTTGAGTTGTGGTGCATGCCTCTGTAGCACTTTCCTTTGAATCACCCGATAGAACATTTTGAATTCTACTATCATTTGAAATCAATAGAATCGTATTTTTAGTGTTTGCAATTTTCTCCTCAATAAGTTCTGTTCTCAATCTTAATTGATCATTTACTTTACTCATCATTAAATCATTAGTACTAGTAGATGCCTTGTAATATGAGAATATACCGATTGCAAGACTCGTGATAAGTATTAGTGATAAGATTATAAGCAATAATTTTTGTAATAGCTTCATACTTCCTCCTTGTATTGTGATACTAATATCCTAAATGTGAAATACTAAACAGGACATTTCAAAATGTGAAAAGTGATTTGATTTTGTGTAATGTGGCATTTACTTTTTAAGTATACATTCTCAATTTGAATGACTTATAGGAAGAATATAACATTGCAAAACGAACGTATGTTTGGTATAATTGAATTAGGAGTGATAGTATGTCAAGAATAATATTTCATATAGATGTCAATTCAGCTTTTCTTTCATGGGAAGCTGTTAATCGTTTACAACATGGAGAAACGATAGATTTAAGAGAAATACCTTCGATTGTAGGTGGGGATCCTAAAAAAAGATCGGGCATAGTATTGGCAAAATCAATACCTGCAAAAAAATATGGCGTAAAGACTGCACAAACATTAGTAGATGCATTTAAGTTGTGTCCGCAGTTGGTCTCAGTATCGCCACGATACCATGTTTATACAAAAGCAAGTAAAGCCATGATGGCATTATTAAGAGAGTATTCACCTTCCGTTGAGATTTTCTCCATTGATGAGTGTTTTTTAGATTATACGTCAGTTGAGCATTTGTTTGGTTCGCCTTTAGAGGCTGCTACAGCAATCAAAGAGCGTATAAAAAAAGAACTTGGATTTACCGTAAATATTGGTATATCTACCAATAAGCTGTTGGCTAAGATGGGATCAGATCTTAAGAAGCCGGATAGAGTACATACACTGTTTCCAAATCAAGTACAAGAAAAATTATGGCCACTTCAGGTATCAGATTTATTTATGGTTGGCCGATCAACGGAAGCAAAACTTCTTCAATATGGAATTTATACTGTAGGAGATTTAGCTAATACCGATTTAGCTTTTTTACAACATATTTTAAAAAGTCATGGGGAATTAATTTATAATTTCGCATGGGGACGTGATGTATCTATAGTTGGAGATGTTAAATACAATCTTGTAAAGAGTATTGGGAATTCTACAACCATACCTTATGATATTACCGAGAGATTAGATGCCTATAATTATATGCTTTCTCTTTCCGAAAGTGTGGGAATGCGTTTAAGGGCAATTGAAATGCGTGCTTGTGTTGTAGCAATTCATATAAAAACTAACGGCTTTAACACGGTACAAAAGCAACACAAACTCTTATACAGTATATCAAGTACTAATGAAATATATAAAGAATCAAAGAAGTTGTTTGATCTTCTATGGGATGGTACACCTATACGTCATCTGGGTGTAAGGGTATCTTATTTACAAGAAGAATTGCCAAGACAAATGTATTTGTGGGAACCAGAAGATGAAAAAGTTGAAAGACTGGATCATACCATTGATGATTTAAGAGAGCGTTTTGGAAAAGAAATTATATCAAGAGCTAGCTTAATAAGGTCACGGGTTCATGCGATGTCTGGAGGTGTTGGAGATGATGAATATCCCAATATGAGAAGTTTGATATAATATCTAGTGAATGATACAGTTTCTTTACAATATAAAAGAATGACAAACTTAAAAGTTGTTTTGTGGAATAATAAGATATTGGATATTAATATTAAATATACAGAATAGGTGGGGAGAATGAGTAAAATTTTGGTTGTAGATGATGAAAAGGCAATCGTTGATATTTTAAAATTCCATTTGAATAAGTCAGGATATGACGTCATAGAAGCGTACGATGGAGCTGAAGCCGTGGAAGTAGCTTCAAGAGAACGACCTGATTTGGTGTTACTGGATATTATGATTCCAGAAATGAATGGTTTTGAAGTTTGCAATAGACTGAGAACTAAAATGACAACACCCATTATAATGCTTACAGCACGTGAAGATGTGACTGATAAAATCTTAGGCTTGAGTTTAGGTGCTGATGATTATATAAGTAAGCCCTTCAATATTCGTGAAGTATTGGCAAGAGTAGATGCAAACATAAGGCGTGTGAACGTTTATGAGAATTCAACTATTGAGAATAATGATTTAGAAGATATTTCATCTATTTTAACATTTGATAATATCCAAATTAATAGGGACAATTTTGAAGTCAAATGTGATGGAAAACTCATGAGTTTAACAGCAAGAGAATATGAGTTACTTGAGTATTTTGCTTTACATCCTAATAAAGTATTTACGCGTGAGCAATTGTTAAGTAAAGTTTGGAATTATGAGTATTTCGGTGATATAAGAACTGTTGATGTGACAATTAGTAGATTACGTGAAAAGTTAAATGCATTTGAGACTAAAAAAAATCATATCATTACAAAAAGAGGTTTCGGCTATTACTTTGTTTAATTAATTGTACAGCTTGAGTAAAAGTATGTTCTAAATATCCTTAGAGTCATGTATAATAATTTCGAGGAGATCTTATGCGAGGAAAAATTATAGAGAATGTGACCATAATGACAAAAATGATGTTACCAATGGTCATAAATAAAGGCGACACTTGTGTTGATGCAACGACTGGTAATGGTCATGATACAAAATTTTTATCTGATTTAGTTGGTTCAAATGGTATGGTTTACGGATTTGATGTCCAAGCACAAGCCATTGAGATGACAAGAGAGCAACTAGAGGATAGAGATAATTATACATTGATATGTGATGGTCATCAGAATATGGAAAAACACATTGATTTTCCAGTTGATTTTGTGATATTTAATTTAGGTTACTTACCTAAAGCAGATAAGACTATTACAACTTTAAAAGAAACGACACTTCAAGCTATAGAGGCCTCTTTGAGACTGTTAAAGACTCATGGTATTTTGTGGGTAGTGGTTTATCCCGGTCATGAGGAAGGCGCTGAGGAATCAGATGCTCTAAATGTTTATTTAGAGACTTTGAATCAAAAGGATTATAGTGTGATGAAATCATCATTTATTAATCAAAAGAATAATCCACCTTATATAATGGTAATAGAGAAGAAGTGTTAAGAAGAGTTCAATTGATATGAACTCTTTTTAGATGTTAAAATTGTTTAATTCAGATATGCTAGTAACATAAGATGATTGATTCTGATAAGCGGTAAGGGCTTTTTCAAATAAAGTATCTGTAATTGATTCATCAGAGGTATTATTCATAAGGGCTTCTTCAACAGAGTCGATTTCGCCATCACCATTGGTATCATATTCAGCAATTTCAGAAGCTGAGAAGTTACTGGTGGAACTACTTTCTAATGCATCTAATAATTCACTAGTTAAGTCATCAGTTGAATCTGTGTCATCTTCACTTTCAAATGCTTCAAGGAGTGCTGTTGTTAAATCATTAGAAGTAGTTATACCCATCTCACCTTTTCCTTGACCTTGTGGAGGTCTAGGTGGTTGGCTAGACATCATCTTCATTTGAGCACCTTGTGGTGTTTCTAGATTAAAAGCATTGTCTTCTTTTAAACTGCTACTTTCAGTTTTACTGATAAGTCCATCTTCATTGCTATCATATTTTGTCATAATTTCTTGCGCATCAAAAGAAGTTCCTTGTTTTTCACTGACCTTCTTAGAGAAACTTTTGAGTTCTTCTAAATCAAAAGATTGATCTTGATTGGTGTCTACTTTTGGTTGATGCATAGGACGAGATTGCATATAAATGTTTGAGTAATTGTTACTGATCGTTGTCATTTTATTCTCCTTTCTTAATAGAGTTGTTATATTTTTCTTTTATTATAGAAAAGTTATGTCACAGCTTTATCACAAGTCTCTTAAAAAATTATTTTTAAGATTTTTTTACGTATAAGGGACATAGATAAATCTTTTTTGTTATCATGTAAGTATATGGAAGGTGATTTATGAAAAAATATAAAGTAATCAGTTTTGATATGTTTCAGACCTTGGTCGATGTAAGCTGTCAAAAAAACAGAATATGGGAAGAAGTATTAAAAGATAAATACACGGAGGAACTTTGTGAATACCATGCTGCTTTGGTAAGTAAATACCTTGTGAATCAGTTTCATGAAGTCAAAAGTTATGATGAGAATTTTAAGACTTTGAGAGAAATTTTCACAAAATGTTTTTATAATATGGTAAAAAAAGAAAAGTTGGATTTTGATTATATCAAAGCAGCAAATATTTTCTTGCAGGCTCATAATGATGCTGTCTGGTATGATGACAGTAAAGCTTTTTTAGAAGATATTCATAAAGTATATAAAACATGCCTTGTTACAGATGCAGATATGGAGATGCTTGAAAAGCATGTGCGTGCTGTTAAATTCGATCGTGTGTTTATTTCAGAGCGTATAGGTAGTTACAAAGCCAATGATAATGGAAAGATGTTTAAAGCAGTCATGACTTACTTTGGATGTAAATCTGATGAAATTCTTCATATTGGTGATTCATCATCTGACATGATGGGGGCTTCAAAACTTGGCATTGATACCTGTTGGATTAATAGACATAATTATGTGAAACGCTTTGATTTGGAACCAACATATACTATTAAATCATTAGATGAGTTAAGAAGAGTATTGTTATAAGAATCATCTAATAAGATAATATTAATGAAATTATATGAATAAACAAAAGGAAAAATAATGTTGTTGTACCAACTGTATTTACTAGAACCTACGAGTAGAAGATTTAAATCATATTCAGACAATGATACTTTGGAAATGATTTTTGATTACTTAAAGGAAGAGAAGGTTGTCAAGCAAATGGTTGAAGTGACACTAGATATGCGGCCTGCAATGGAAGCGGTGATAGAAGAACTTGAAACATTTTACGATGAAAAATTTGATTTAGAATTTAATTATAGACATAGGCAAGTACTAGGATCGATGATTCGTTATATTATGGGACATCATGGTTATTTCCCGGGAAACTCGAAGCTACTTAAAAAGGGACATTTCGTAAAAACTGCTATTGTCTATCATTATGATTGTTAAAAAGCGTCACAAGTGTGACAAAGGTCGCATTAGCGACCTTTAGATTTTAAATAGTATCCACTTACAGGTATCAATCTCATATTTAATTTCATAAATTTTCATTATACCTTTAAAATGACTTTCGCATTCAAAAACATACATTTTATTGCCACCTAGTTTTTCTAATTTAACGCATCGAATACGTTCAATGGAAATGACTTGATTTTCTTCATCCTCTTTGAGCCGAAACCTAATAGGATGAATCTTACCACCTTTTTCAAACCAAGCAATCATCTCTATTGGTTTACAAACTACTTTCAATACATCACCTTCTATCTAATCTGATTACATCTTCATTATACACGAACGTACGTTCTTAGTAAAGGTTAGGATTGTTGACACCAAAAAAATGATGTGATAGGCTCTAATAAAAACCGATGGTCTTTTAAAGTGAAATGGTGGTGAAAATGATGATTATTAGAGAGTTTCAAGAGAATGATGTGAATAAAGCGGCAAGTATATTGGCAGCTAGACACAAGCGAGAGAGAATTGAGTATCCAAGTTTAAATCAAGCATTTGAAGATGTTCAATTATTAGAGAACATAATCAAAGAGCAATTGGCAGAGCCTTTGAGCATTGCAATTGTAGCTTATGAAGGCGATGAGTTATTGGGATTTTTAATATCGCAAATTAAAACAGGTAAAGTTTTTGGTCGTTGTGCATGGATTGCCTATGAGGGATTAGGTATTGCTGATGGAGTAGATACTAGTCTCTATCGAAACTTATATGCTGATATATCCAAAAGATGGCTTGAATTGGGTTGTTTAAAACACTATGTGATTGTACCAGCTGGTAGAGATGATGTACTTAACGCTTGGTTAATGTCTAGTTTTTCTTATGAACAAGTATTTGGAATAAATACACTTGAGATAGAGTTTGATGATCAGAATTTGGATATCGAAATCATTTCTGCGAAAAGTAAACATAAAGCAGATATTGAATCTATATCTGATACGATTATGTCCTTTCAGGCATCGTCTCCAACTTATGCTGTAGCACTTCCTGAGATGTTTAAAGAACTAGAAAAAGGTTATGCAGGACTTGTTGAGGATGAAGAAGCTCATGTTTTGTTAGCATATGAAAATGATAAGTTGTTAGGTTTTACTTGTGGTTATTTTGAAGATGATAACAGAAGCAATATGATGATGCCGTATAGGGGATTTGAACTTGGTGTTGCAGCGACTAATATGATGTATCAAAAAAAAGGTGTGGGAACCGTCTTAACTAAAACACTTTTTAACGATGCGCTAAAGAAAAAATATGAAAGTAGTATAACCGATTGGCGGATTACCAATTTAAAATCATCTAAGTTTTGGCCAAGTATGGGCTACAAACCTTTCGCATATAGAATGGTACGAACAATTGATCAAAGGATTTATTGGGCTAACGGTTTTAAGAAGTGATAGAAAACAGAAAATTAGAACAATTTAAGACGATCAACAATGATATGTACTGATTCTATATAAAATCTAAGAAGTAGGGAGATTATAATTAAGTTGCATAAAGAGGAGACTTTCATTTTACTTAGTAAAAAAATTGAAGATAATTTTAAACTTACTGTTTTTTACTAATCGGCTATGAAGAAAGCGCAGATATGCATCCTGTAGTGTCTGTATTGGATCCTAAACTGAAAGTTTAAATGACTATTTTTGATAATGAGAAACATTTATCGGTGATTCCATGGTTTATGAGTAGAGGACTTAGAGAAGTATTTTATTCGAAATATATGACTACTGAGAATAAGTAAAATTGTTTTATAGCTACAGAGCAATTATTCTAATATATTATAATGAATTTATAAGGAGGTTTAGATGATTGAATATAAGTTAGGTATTGAAGTAATTGATTGGACATCGTTGATTGAGATGTACAGTGAAGTAGATGGTGTTATCGGTCTTGCTAAAAAAGGCGAACTAGATAAAATAAAGAAAGCATTCTTGAACACCTATAAAGTTGTGACTGCTTGGGATCATGGTATTATTGTAGGAGCAGGCAGAATGATATCTGATGGTGAATGCTATGGCTGGATTCATGATATGGGTGTTAGACCTTCTTATCAAAAAAGAGGTATTGGTAGAGGTATTATGGATAGTCTAATGGCTGATGAACATCTTTTATTCGGTTTAACATCGTCATTTGTAGCAGAGGAGTTTTATGATAAGTTGGGCTTTAAAAAGCATAAAACAGCTATGGCCAAATATCCTGGACCATCAACCTATTTAGAAGATTAATGGTGTTGTATGGATATTAAATTCGAAAAAAATCAAAAAGTAATAAGCAAACTTAAAGAATCGATTCGTTCATTTAACAATGAGCATTCACCTTATCATAAAGCATCGCGAGAAGAAGGCTACATCAAACATATTCTGATTACAGAAAAAGACGAGAAACAATTGATTGGTGGCCTATCAGCAAGAATGTATTGGCAGATGATCTATTTAGATGAATTTTATGTTAGGCCTGATAACAGGCATACAGGTATTGGCACTAAAATGCTAAAGAAGCTTATTGAAATAGCTTTAGAAGCAGATGTAGATTATATCTGCTTAGAAACATTCTCTTTTCAAGCAAGAGCATTTTATGAGAAATTTGGTTTTTACATTATCGGTGAGATAAAAGATTATCCACCTGGTGAGAGTATGTATACGATGAGACTTGATTTAAAACACTTAGAGACTTAGTTTCTAAGTGTTTTTATAGATAACCTAATACAATTAAAAATTGAGCCATGATATAAGTTATCATCACAAGTTGTTCTGGAAGTTTAATTTGACCAAATTCTTTTAATGATAAAACACTATCTGAAAGCAAGAAAGACAGACTCCCTAAAAAGACAACGGCATTGACTTGGAAACTAAAATAACTCATGCTCATGATAGTAAAAGTATATATAATGATGGCTATTTTTAAAATCAATTTTTGATGCGTTTTAAGTGTGTTGTTTTTAGAACTTAAAAGACCTAAGTTAAATAGTGAAATGGTCGTAACAATGCCTATAATAAGATAAACAAAAATAAGTGGTGACATAGATTTTGAATCTATGAACAGTAAGATATAACAGAGATGTCCTACAAAAAAAGCTGCTAAGCCACTAACAATGGGAATAATATTGTATTTCTGGTCATTTTTCAAATAGTGATGAAAAATAATCAAAACATCCCCTAACCAACCAAATAATAATCCGAGTACCAGTAGGTTTTCATGATTGGATGATTCCAAATAGAATAATAGAAGAAAGGGAATGATTAAAGGCTTGGTAATGCGTTTAATGATTGAAGGAAATTTTTTGTTTTGAGCGAGTATATTGATTGTACTAATGATTACAAACAAACATAAGAATAAATATTTCATCGTGTTCTCCTTGTCAAATAGTGGTTAATATTATTATACTCTATATAAAGTGTGAATATTCAAAAAGTTTTATATAAAAGGAGAAAATATGAGAATTATAGATCTAACACATACATTAGAAGAGGAAATGCCTGTATTTCCTGGTACAGAAAAGCCAAAATTAATGTGTGCCTGTACCATGGAGAAAGATGGTTTTAGAGAAAAACTGATGACAATGTATTCACATACTGGTACGCATATGGATGCACCGAGTCATATGATTATAGATGGTAAGAATCTAGATGATTTTGCTGTTCACCATTTTGTTGGAAATGCTATTGTCATTGATTGTACAGATTACGCTAGAGATATTCCCTTAGAATTGCTAAGGCAATATGATTTATCTGAAGTCGATTTTGTTCTATTAAAGACTGGATGGGATAAAAAATGGGGTACAGAACAATATTTCAAAGGTTTTCCAGCACTTACTGTAGAAGCTGCGGAGTATTTAGCATCTCTTCACTTAAAAGGTCTTGGTGTTGACTGTATTTCAGTAGATTTAATGGAAAACAATCAATTTAGTGTTCACAAAATTCTATTAAGAGAAAATATGGTAATGATTGAAAACTTAACAAATTTAGAGCATCTAGAGGAGTTATTCACTTTGCATGTTTTACCTCTTAAAATTAAAGCTGCAGATGGTTCTCCAGTACGTGCTATTGCCACAAAATAATCCTTGTACATGAAAGGTTTTTATTATACAATAGCTATTAAAACAAAGGAGCGTGATGAATAATGGGGCAAGAAGAGAGATAAATAGTTATGTTGAACTTGTTCTACAAATATATCAACAGATCTGTTAAATATGTTGGTTTATAGTAGAAGGAGGATAAAATGAATTTTATAGAAAAAATTATAAAAAAAGAAATAGAAGCAGGTAAACATCACAAGATTGTGACACGTTTTCCGCCAGAACCCAATGGTCATCTACACATAGGTAGTGCTTTTGCCATTAATATATCATATCAAATGGCCAAAAAATTCGATGGTAAATTTAATTTAAGATTTGATGATACTAATCCTACCAAAGAGGATATTGAATATGTTCATGCAATAGAAGATGATTTTGATTGGATGGGATTTGATTTTGGTGAGAAAGCCTTTTTTGGATCAGATTATTCAGACCAAATACATAAGTACGCTTTGGTGCTTATAAAAAAAGGTTTGGCTTATGTATGTAATTTATCTCAAGAGGAGATGAGATTGTATAGAGGTACGTTAACAGAGAAAGGTAAAAACAGTCCTTTCAGGGAACGTTCTGTTGATGAAAACCTTGACTTGTTTGAGAAAATGCGGTTAGGTAAATTTGACGAAGGAGAGTGTGTTCTTCGTGCAAAAATAGATATGACAAGTCCAAATTTATATATGAGAGACCCAGTTATTTATAGAATCTTAAAAAAACATCATTATCGTACAGGAGATAAGTGGTGTATTTACCCAATGTATGATTATGCTCATCCAATACAAGACTACATTGAGGGTGTAACGCATTCATTATGTTCAAATGAGTTTGTTAATCACAGACCACTTTACGAATGGGTACTTAATAATTTAGATTTAGATAGACCTTTGCCAAGGCAAATTGAATTTGGAAGATTAAACTTAACAGGTGTTGTTACTTCTAAAAGATATTTAAGACAATTAGTAGCAAGTGGTGTTTTAGAAGGTTGGGATGATCCTAGGCTTCCGACACTTAAAGGTTTAAAAAAGCGTGGTGTTACACCGAAGATGATCTTTGATTTTTTAGATGAAATTGGCATACCTAAAAATGAAAGTACCATTGATTATAAATTATTGGAGTACTTTGTTAGAGAAGAACTTAAACTCTTTGCACCGTGTTTTATGACAGTTGTTAATCCGTTAAAAGTCGTGATTACTAATTTAGGACATGAAGAGCCGCTTGTTGCTGATAACCACTTTAAAGATGCATCCTTTGGCAAACGTGATATTACTTTGACCAAAGAGATTTACATTGAAAGAGATGATTTTAGTGAAAATCCGCCTGCGAAATACAAACGACTTGTATTAGGAGGGGAAGTAAGACTAAAACATGGTTTCTTCATAAAATGTGATGAAGTTATAAAAGATGATTCTGGTGAAATAAAAGAACTGCGATGTACTTATGATCCAGAAACAAAATCGGGTAGTGGTTTTACAGGAAGAAAAGTTAAAGGAACCATTCATTGGGTATCTTCAAGAAGTCGTGAAATCGAAATAAGAACTTATGAAGATTTGTTTCTTGAACCACCTTCGGATGATACATTAATTGAATCGGTCAATCCTAATTCAATGCTTGTAACGACTGGTCGTATTGAAGAAGAAATAGATCGTATTTTTGAAACTGGTACCAACAGATTCCAGTTTATAAGAATGGGATACTATTACATGGAATCAAAAAATTTGATTCATAGAATTGTAAGTTTAAAAGGTACTCATAAGAAATAGAATCATGAATCTACTCTGAAAGGGGTAGATTTTTTTTGATTGCAAAAAATCTATAAACTAATCTATAATATAATTAACTATATAGCATAATTTTTTGTAAGCAGCGGAGGTAACTATGAAAATATTAGCAGCATCTGATTCATTTAAAGGAACACTTAGTTCAGAGACTGTAGGAAAAATTATTAAAGATGCTTTAACAGATGATAAGGTAGATGTGATTTCTATATCTGATGGAGGTGAGGGTATCATTGAAGCCTTAGAGAATAAATTAGATGGAAAGCGTATAAATATATCGATTAAGGATCCTTTAGGTCGTACTATAGGAGGCTATTATTTTTTAACAGACAATGGTGAAGCTATTATTGAAAGCGCTGTTGCTTGTGGTCTTGCATTGCTGTCAGAAGATGAAATGAATCCTCTTTATACGAATACTTATGGTGTTGGTATGATGATAGAGGATGCTATAAGAAAAGAGGCAAAACACATACTAATTGGCATAGGAGGTTCCAGTACAAATGATGGTGGACTTGGTATGCTTGAAGCATTAGGAGTTTGTTTTTATGATAAGAATAAGTTTCTTCTAGATAACTTATCAGGTAAAGATTTAGGTCTTATAGATAGTTTTGATACTACTGAATTAAATAAACTTTTGAATGGGATTAGCATTGAAGTTGCTTGTGATGTAGACAATCCTTTATTAGGTAAAGATGGAGCAACGTACACATTTGCTCCACAAAAGGGTGCAGATGATGAAATGTGTAAAGTCCTTGAAAAAGGTATGACACATTTTTCTACAAGTGTTAGTGATAGATATGGTTATAAAGTAGACTTTCCGGGCGCTGGCGCAGCTGGTGGTTTAGGATTTTGCTTCAATACTTTCTTTTCGGGAAGTCTTAAAAATGGAATAGATTTAGTTTTAGATGTACTACACTTTGATGATTGGATAACTGAGTATGATTTGGTTATTACAGGCGAGGGAAAAATTGATGGACAAACTAGCCGTGGTAAAGTACCACAAGGTATTCTAAATAGAACCTCACGAAAGGGTATTAGAACAATAGCAATTTGTGCGATTAAAGAAGCAGAGGGCAATGAGTTTGATGCGGTATTTTCAGTTGCGCCGACAGTTGCAACCGTGGAAGAGTCTTTAAGAACACCGGAACTTTTTTTAGATAGACTCATTAAAGAATATGTTAAACCATGGATTAGACAAAATACTTAAAGCTCACCAATGAGGTGAGCTTTATTATATTAGGTGTTCATCTCTGATTAATTTAAAGAGTTCAAGCTCCCTAACCACCGATTGTCCCATTGTATCAGGTTGATCTTTAAGGATGTTTTCATTATGTTCTATAGCTTTGTGAAGGTTGACCCATACAGGTACAGAACCATTACGAACTTCATAATCCTCTGGTTGAGCTTCACCAAGTTCATCTATATCACAAATATAGATGTAAGATAACATATGAAGTTGTTCATAACCTTTGTAGTATGGACGGTATTCTTCATAGATACCAAGAGGTTTTAAAATCTTAATGCCCTTAGCGCCGGTTTCTTCTTCTAATTCTCGTAATAAGCCATCTTCAATTGATTCATTTTCATCAATACCGCCACCTGGAAGGGTGTAATCATCATAGTATTTTGTGTAAATCAGTAGAATATTTTCATCTTTTAAAACAACAGCACGTGCTGCTTTTCGCTCAAATGTCTTTGGATTATGCAAATCTATTACATCTGGGTGTTTATAGGTGTTAATTAATTTCATAAAAAGCCTTTCTATTCAGTCTTTTCTTAGTGTATATGTTTTTAAAATGGTTTGCAAGCCTTAAATACATTGCTTTATAAGATGACTTTTATGCTTAAAATAAAAATATAACGGTATAAATATAAGAGGAGGTAGATATGAGCAAGAAGAGATTAATAACAAGAAGTGATTTTGATGGTTTGGTATGTGCGGTATTGCTAAAAGAAATGGACCTAATTGAGGATATAAAATTTGTCCATCCAAAAGATATGCAAGATGGTGTCATAGAAGTAAATGAAAATGATATTTCTACAAATTTACCTTATGTAGAAGGAATCGGTTTGGCTTTTGATCACCATTTAAGTGAAACCATTAGAAATGAAAAGAAAGAAAACCATATCATTGATCCTGATGCACCAAGTGCTGCTAGAGTGGTTTATGATTATTATGGTGGGAAAAAGCAATTTCCAATGATTTCTGACGAAATGATGGAAGCAGTTGATAAAGCTGATGCAGCTTGGTTTACAGAAACAGATATATTAGATCCTAAAGGATGGGAGCTGTTAAGTTTCTTAATGGATGCAAGAACAGGTTTAGGTAGATTTAGAGATTTTAGAATCTCAAACTACAATTTGATGATGGATTTAATTGATTATTGTAAGAACCATACCATCGAAGAGATCTTAGAACTAGAAGATGTTAAAGAAAGAGTAACATTATTCTTTAGTTATAAAGACCAGTTTTATAATCAAATTAAAAGTAATGCTAGAGTTGAAGGCGATGTATTGGTCGTTAATTTAAAAGAAGAAGAAACTATTTACCCTGGTAATCGTTTCGTGAAATATGCTTTATACCCAGATACTAAAATTTCTGTACAAGTCATTTGGGGATTTAAGAAGCAGAATACAGTTTTCACTGTAGGAAAATCAATTATTAATCGTTCAAGTGACGTAAATATTGGTGAAATCATGTTAAGTTATGGCGGCGGAGGCCATAAGAATGCAGGTACTTGCCAAGTAGCTCATGAAGATGCTGATAGAGTGTTAGATGAGTTATTGATAAAGTTACAAGGTTAATAAAATAGTGCATGACACATCGGTGTTATGCACTATTTTTTATGATCAGTATTGTGTAATTAGAATATATGCGTAACCTGCTACATTAAGAAGAAATAGTAATAAATACTGCAGATTAATAAAAAAGCTGTTGAACATGAACCGGTCTCTGAAATGTGATTTCATATAATTCAAACCATCGGGTCTACTATGACCTGTCATATCCAAGGTAGGGAGTTTAAATATGTTGATAAGAAATATTCCAAGTGTGATGATCCCCCACAATATGAAAAATATTTCATGACTTTCACGACCGGAGATTCCAAGTAAAAAATAACTGGCTAATTGTAAAGCACCTAATATAAGTAATCCCATTATTCCTCCCTTACTAATCCATTTTCATAAACTAATCGAATGTTTTTATTTTTTGAATTTCTGACTAAAATGATGGCAGTTTTATTTTCCTTATAAATGCAAATCACATCTTTTATATTGTTACCATAGTTATTCTTATAGTATTCAACGCCTTTTATCTTGGCTTTACTATCATTAAGTTTGCTATATGTTAGGTTGCTATAGTAACCGGTAAAAAAGTCGACTTGTTTAATTGTAAAGGGAACCTCGTAGTCAAATGGAAACATTGCTCTAAGAACGATAAGAGTTGATATGGCAACACTTGCTATAATTTTGTTAGATGTCTTTCTGAGTATATAGAGTGTACTAAACCCTAGTAGAGGAATAAAATAATAAAATGGAGAAGCGACTAATAACATGATGCGAAGACCACCTAATATGGAGAAAGCGACGAAATGTGTTATTACATAAACTACTTTGTAATACTTTTGTTGTTTGTCAACCATTTTACATGGGAGATAACATAGACCAGCGACCAATGTTAGAAGTAATGCTATAGTGACAGCTTCTAAAATTCTATCTGTATATCTGATGAGAAATAATAGTATGCTTACTATTAGAAGTCCTGCACTAATATAAAGTGAATTAATCTTCTTTGATTTAAGATAGTGATTAAAACAATATAATGATATTAAAACTAAATATGTTAAAATCATGATAGGTTGTAAAAAAAACATAAGCACCTCCCATTTAAATTGTACAACAATTCTGATAATTGTTAGTAGATGTGAACCAAAATACAAATTTTATGCGTGAAAGTGTTATGATTAGGATAAAATTATATTATGATAGAGGTAGGTGATTGTATGAAAGAAGCGATGTATTATAAAGTAAAGGGTAATTCGATTTATTGTGAGTTGTGCCCTCGATATTGCAAAATAAATGATGGAGAGACAGGTAAATGCAGAGTTAGGAAACATATCAAAGGTAAATTATATGCCCTAGGATATGGTAGACTTGTTAGTGCTCATGTAGACCCAATAGAGAAGAAACCTTTGTATCATTTTTACCCCAAAAGTGATATTTTATCAGTTGGATTTTCAAGTTGTAACATGACATGTCCATTTTGTCAGAATTATGAATTGTCTCAGTCTGTATATGAAGTGGAAGAGGTTTCTATAGAACGCTTGATGAGTTATGTGGACTTCGGTATTGCCTTTACATACAATGAGCCACTTATTAATTATGAATATATCTATGAGTTTTCTAAAAGATTGAAAGCTTTATCGCCAGATAAAAAAATTGTATTGGTGACTAATGGTATGATAAATCAAGCTCCTTTAGAAGAACTTCTCAATTATGTAGATGCAATTAATTTAGATTTTAAAGGCTTATCGAATTTCTATAAGTTTTGTGGTGGCAATTATGATACTCTTGTTAAGAATTTAAAATTGATGAATAAGGTACATCTTGAAGTAACCACATTGATGGTTACAGGCAGTGTAGATTTAGAAGCGATAAAGGTTATCTCAAAGGTCATTGCTGATGTCAATCCTAAAATTCCATTTCACTTATCGAGATATTTCCCACAGTATTTATCAGAAGCACCTGCAACTGATTTAGCATTGATGACATCAGCTAAGTTAATTGCTAGCGAGAATTTAGAGTATGTATATTTAGGGAATATTGGTGAAGAACAAAATACATATTGTACGAATTGCCATCAATTATTAATTCAAAGATATCGATTTAATGCAGAGATTAAATATATAAGTTGCCCTTGTGGCTATGATAACAATATAAGGAGTAAAAATGAGTGATTTAAGAATATCAGAAATGATGAAAATGTCATACGACTTGTACGAAGAAAATAAAGATTCGTGGTCACCGATGGCACCTGAATATGGTCGCGACTTTATTTTATATATGATAGAGGAGATTGGAGAAGTTATTTCAGTTGTAAAAAAGAAATCCGTTGATGAAATTATGACAGAAGGTCCTGTTAGGAGTCATATGATTGAAGAATTATCTGATGTGTTGATGTACTTTATTGATTGTTTGAATCGTTATAATATATCTGCTGAAGAATTTTCGAATACATACAAGAAGAAGTTTGAGTCAAATATGAAAAGAAATTTTAAGATGGATCATGAAAATTTTATTACGGAGAAGAGTGTATGATTTTAGTTGGAAGTGGTGAGTTTGGGAATGTGTTTCGAATAGAACCAGGACGTGTTGTGAAATTATTTGATGATACACGCTTCTTGGAGTTGGAATATAAGACTTGTAAATACGTTGGTGATCATACACCATTTGCACCCAAAGTCTACAATTTAGTGGATCTAAGTGGTCAACTAGGTTATGAAATGGAAGAGTTAGTAGGTGAACTCCTTATTGATGTTATGGATGAAGATTCATTAGAGGCGTATGGAATTCTTATGGGAGAACATCATCGCAGCTTACACGATTACCAAACTGATCATCTTAAGCTTTATCATATCCATGATGTTATGAAAAAACATATAGATAGATTAATTCACTTTGATGAAGAGGATAAGATTTGGTTGCAAGATTTATTAGAAAGTTTGCCAAGAGGAAGATCTTTGTTACATGGTGATTTTATGCCTTATAATCTCATTTATTCTGATAAAAAGCTACAAGTATTAGATTGGTCCGACGCTATGGTAGGGCCACCAGAAGCTGATATTGCAAGAACTATCTATTTTATAATCGATCCACATGACTATGAGGATGCTTGTTATACAAGATTATCAAATAAATTTATTGAAGCATATTTAAATGGGTATTATGGTAATAAGACAACTATGGGCATCATTCGTAAGTGGTTACTATTAAATGTTGTGTTTGAGTATGATCAATTAGTTTCAGAACAGCACAACAATTTTTTTACAGAAAGACTTAAAAACTATATTTTTAACAACAAAGAGTCTTTGGGATCTGACAACTTGTTTTAAAAGGGGTGAAAAAATGTTGGTTCGACAAGCAACAGTAGAGGACTTAAGTCAAATGACGTCTTTGATTCATGCAACATCTAAGAAGTTGATTGAAAAGAACGTCTATCAGTGGGCTTCACCATGTGAACTTGATGAGTTAGAAAGTCAAATAAAAAAAGGCGAAGTGTATATTTTAGAGGACCATAATCGGTTGATTGGTAGTTTTTCAATTAAACCGATTCACAAGAAGTTTCCTGTACAAATGGAAGATGGTTTATATGTTTATAGAATGTTGATTCATCCATTTTATCACGGGAAAAACATGACTGGTCATATGTTTAAATATTTAAGGAAAGAGTACAAGAAAAAGCCTGTATTATTAGATTGCTGGGCAGGAAATGAAAAATTATCGGAATTTTATATTAACAATCATTGTATGCATATAGGAGATTTTCCTGATGCTGATTATAAAATTAGCATCTTTCAAGTCAGTAAAAAGGGTCAGATAAAAAAGGATCGGTATGGTAACTTTAAGAAATACTAAAGAAGAAGATTTAGAGTATGTTTTAGGTGCTGAATATAAGGCTTCTGTAGATGCATATGTCATCAATTGGTCAGAAGAAAAGCATCTTGGCGCAATAGAAGATAAGTTGGTAGATCATAAGATTATTGAGTCAGAAGGAAGATCGATAGGCTATTTAATAGCCAATCGTAATCCTGATGATAATTATGAATTGATGCGTATTGTTGTCAGTGAAAAAGGAAAAGGTTATGGAAAAGAGGCAATCAAGTTGCTTCTTAAATTTGCCTTTGAGGAAATATCGACACATCGGTTTTGGTTAGATGTTAGGATGCATAATACTTATGCAATAAGGTTATATGAAAATCTTGGATTTAAAGAAGAAGGCATTTTAAGAGAATGTGTGAAATATAAAGATGGATATGTTTCTGTAAAAGTTATGTCCATCTTACGGAGAGAATATGAAATATAGAATTTATGGAAAGCCAAATAAGATTGTGCTTCATGGTGGTCCGAGTGCCATTGGAAGTGCTTCTGATTTGGCTAAATCACTTTTTAACTGTATTGAGCTATTTAGTTATGCAGATACCATTGAAGGACAGATTAAAGAGATTCATGATCTTGTTTTAGAGTTTAATTTAAAAGAACTTGTCTTAATAGGTCATTCGTGGGGGGCGTGGTTAGGCTATATATATGCTTCAAAATACAGAGTAACAAAACTCATTCTGATAGGATGCGGGGCATTTAGCGAAAGCTATCTTTCCATAATGAATGAGAGAAGAGAAAATAAACTTTCAACAGAGGAAATGGATTTGGTGAATCTTTTTTTTGATAAAATTCAAAAACAAGAACCAATTGAAAATATGTATGAGTTTGGGAAATTAATGGCCAAAATGGATAGTTACAAGCTGGTTCATTATGACGATGATTTAATCGAATTTGATGCTTTAGCACATAAAAAGCTAATGGATGAATTTCGCCCTTTAAGGAAATCAGGAGAACTCTTAGAGTTAGGTAAACAGATTACCGCAGAAGTTGTAGTGATTCATGGTAAAGAGGATCCTCATCCTTATGAAGGTGTCATTAAACCATTGGATTCAATTGATTTAGACTATCGACATTATCTTCTAGAAGAATGTGGACATACTCCCTGGCATGAAGTTGGTGCGGAGATGTTTTATGATCTTTTAGATAAAGAAACAAGCTATTTATTTCAATCAGAAAGACTAGGATTTAGACACTTCAAACTATCTGATGAAATGAACTTTCTTGAGATGAACTGTGATGAAGAAGTTATGAAATACTTTCCTAATGTTCTCAATAAAGAAACATCGAAAGCTTTTTTAGATAGAATCATTGATAAGTATCAATTAGGATTTGGTCTATATGCAGTTGAGATATTGGAAAGCTCTGAATTTATAGGTTTTGTTGGGCTTTCTCAACCAGAATTTGACATGAACTTTACACCATGTGTTGAAATTGGCTGGCGATTAATGTCCAAGTCTTGGAGAAAAGGTTATGCATCAGAAGGTGCCAGTAGAGTTTTAAAGTATGCTTTTGATAATATTGGCTTAAAGAAGATTGTTTCCTTTACATCAGAAATTAATATACCTTCTATTAGAGTAATGAATTCTATAGGTATGACATTCATCCAGAATTTTGATTATCCACTTTTAGAAGGTAAATTAAAGAATCATGTCTTATATAAAATAGAGAATGAATGATTTTGGTCAAGAAATGGTATTTGCTTCTATGTTACGCTTAAGGTGGAGGTAGGATATGGACGAGAAAAAAATAGCGGTCAGAAAGATGCAAGATTACATTGATGCACATTTGCATGAAACCATTACCTTAAAAAAACTTGGGGATTCGTGTTACTTGTCGCCATCGTATGCATCAAAAATCTTCAGAGAGTTAACAGGTTATACACCTTATAACTACATCAAAAGATATAGACTTTCTGAAGCTGCGAAATTACTTCGGGATGAACCTGTGAAAGTGTTAGACGTCGCACTAGATTTTGTGTTCGATTCACATGAAGGATTTACTAGAGCTTTTTCAAAGCAGTTTGGGTTACCCCCTAAAAGATATGCAATGAAAAAACCACCGATTAGTTGGTTCTTACCGTATCCTGTAACAATTTCAAAGGAGGCTGAAATGAGTAATTTTATATTTACACAAGTAATAGAAAGACCAAAAAGAAAATTAATGATTTTACGAGGGAAAACAGCGACTGAGTATTTTAAGTATTGTGATGAAGTTGGTTGTGATGTTTGGGGCATTCTGATGAGTGTTAAAGAAGCACTTTATGAACCAGCAGGCTTTTGGTTACCAAAGAATCTTATTAAAGAAAATACTTCAGAGTATGTTCAAGGTGTAGAATTACCTCTTGATTATGATAATGAGATTCCAGAAGGATTTGAAATTATTGAATTACCAGCGTCTAAAATTATGGTATTTCAAGGTCAACAGTATGATGATGATAACTTTATGAGTGAAGTAGGTGGAGCTATGGAAGCAATTAAGGAGTTTAAGCCTGAACTTTATGGTTATACTTATGATACTGAAAATCCAAGATTTCAATTGGAACCTAGAGGTGAAAGGGGTTATATAGAAGGATGGCCGATTAAAGCGCTATAAATGTATTTATAACGGGATGTTATTAGAAGATAATAGATTTTATTGTGTCATTTAAATGTAATATAAATTGACTGTTTTTTTGGTACAATTAAAGTATAAAGGGGGGAATCTATGATAGATTACTTACAAGTAGAAAAAAACGATATCGACGAACTGTTTGATTCATATGTAGATTCTTTAAGTGGTCCTTATGATGATTATTTAGAAGATCATATATTGGACTCACAGTTTTATACTATAGAATTTGAAGCAGAAGTAGTTGGTTTCTTTGCTATCTTTGAATCTTCTTTATTAACACAGTTTTTTGTGAAAGAAGAGAGTATACATCTTGCTCAAATGTGTTTTAAATCAATATTAAAGAAGTTTAATATTACACATGGTTATGTGCCTACTTGTGATGAATTATTTTTGTCATTGAGTATGGATTTTCATACACGCATTGATTTACAAGCCTATATTTTCCATGATACTAAAAGAGAAGTTGAACCACCCGTTTATCCGAAGAGTATGTTAAGACTTGCTAATTTATCTGATGTTGAAGATATTAAACGATTATCAGGTGATTTCTTTAGTGAATTGTATCAAGCTGTATCGGATAGAAAAATATATATTCTAGAAGATGACGAAATATATGGATTTGGTATTATTGAGGTCAACAAGATACATACAAATTGCAGAGGAACAGGTATGTATACAGTTGAGAAACATAGACAAAAGGGTGTTGGTAGAAGTATTATTTTACATTTGAAGGATTTGTGTGAGACACTTGAGTATCAAGCTTTGCCAGCGTGTTGGTACCATAATTACAATTCTAAGAGCACACTTGAAAGTTGCGGTTTTGCAGCAACTACAAGATTGTTGAAAGTTGAATTTTAAAATGTGATTGATTGAATAGATCTAATGATTAGATCTATTTTTTTATTTTGATATTTCGTGAGTCGAATTATATGTTATACTAATGATTAAGGAGGAAAGGATATGATTCAGAAATTAAAAGACGCTTTAAGTTCAGAAGGTTATCAAGACCTGCGTTTTGAAAAATTAAAAAACTTAGTAATTAATATAAGAAATGAAGAAGTAAAATCTGTAGAAGTTATTGAAAAAGATGGTGGGCATGCAAGAGCACTTCTAGGAGGTGGTTTTGGAACATTATCATTTAATAACATAGAGGATGCTGAAGATAGTATAAAAAAATGTTTGGTATTTAGTGCTGAGATACCTGGTGAAATGACTTTAGCAGAAGCACCAGTTGTTAAAGATGATGTCGTTTTATCGATTGAAATGGACCCTAGAGATATTACTTTAGAAGAAAAAGTTAATCTTCTTAAATCATACGGTAAAATGGCTTCTGATATTGAGGGATTATCTATATGCGATATTGAATATATAGAGTTGTACAAGGAAAAATATTATGTGAATAGTGAGGGGACTGAGATTAGACAGGAGCAACTATCTGTTGCAGCTAATTTCAGAATGACTTCAAAAAATGATGATTTGACGCAGCAAACGAGACTTTCGTTAGGTGGTGGATCAAACTTTAAAGAAATCATGAACAAGGGCGATGCTGTCCTTAAGAAGGCCAAACAAACAGTCGATTTATTAGAAGCAGAACCAGTTGTTGCTGGTGAATATGATGTTGTATTAGATCCTACTGTTGGTGGCTTATTTATTCATGAAGCTTTTGGTCATTTGAGTGAAGCAGATAATCTACTTAGAAGTGAAGCTTTAAGAAAGACTATGACACTAGGGAGTACTTTTGCAACTAGTGCGTTAAATGTTTTAGATGATCCAACAGAAAGTGGTCATTCAGGTAGTTTTATTTATGATGATGAAGGTGTTAAGGCTAAAAAATCATATTTAATTAGAGATGGTAAATTAGCAGGTAGACTTCATTCAAGAGCTACTTCAGGATTAACTGGTGAACCTTTAACAGGTCATTTCAGAGCAAAAAATTATGCTTATACACCTATAATTAGAATGGGTAATATTTATATTGATACTGGAAAAGATACTTATGAAGATATAATCGCCAGTACTAAAAATGGCTTGTACTTGTTTGGTACAGCTGGTGGTCAAACCTCAGGAGATATGTTTACATTTGCAGTTCAAGGTGGTTACAAGATAGAAAATGGAAAAATAACATCTATGGTAAGAGATATTATTTTAACAGGAAATTTATTTACTACTTTGAAGAATATTGACAAGATAGCTGATCAACGTGTGATGAGTAAAGGTGGCGGTTGTGGTAAAGGTGGACAAATCCTAAGAACGAGTTGCAAGGGGTCACCATATATCAGAATTAAAGGTATGTCAGTAGGAGGTAAGTAATGAAACAACTATTTGACTATATAAATAAGCAAGTGGATGATGCTGAGTTATATAAAAAAGCAGATGAAATCATCTCAATTGAAATTAAGCAAGGTGATATAAAAGCCGTTGATGGTAAAAATGTTATTGGATTTGCCTTAAGAATGAATAAGGATGGAAAAGCCGGTACTGCTGTATCATCAAGTCTTGAGGACAAGAGTATTCTTGAAAGAGCGATTACATCGAGTAAATATAGAACTGGAAAACCTTTTGAATTTGGTTTTGCAGAGGCTGAAAGCGTTCAATGCTATGACAGCAGATTAGCTGAAATGAGCGCTGAAGAGTTGATACAAATGGCTAAGTCGATTAATGACCGACTAAAGAAAATAAATAGCGGAATTACTAGTCAGATTACACTTGTTAGAACCGTTAGTGATGTTGAAATTATGAATACTAAGGGTTTGTCAGATGAGTATAAAAAGACGCATTTAAAAGTTTCTATAATGACGATGTCAAAGAGTGGTTTCGTTCAAAATACATATGCGACAGCTTTCTCATCATATTTCGAAATCAGTAATGAACAGTTACAAGATATCGTGGATAAGCATATGATATCAGAAACAACTTATGAAGTAGAGACGAAACGTATGCCTGTTGTGTTTAGTGGTAAAGCTATGGGTGCTTTAATGACAAGACTCTTAGCTGGTGTTAATGGAGAGTTTATTTCAAAAGGAGTTTCACCGATATCTGATAAAAAAGGACAAATAATTACTTCTGATATACTAAATATCACAGATGAAGGGAATCTACCTCAGGGATTTGCGACGATGAAGTTTGATGATGAAGGTACTCCGACATCCAAAACAGTTATTGTTGAAAATGGTGTGCTAAAGAATTATCTAAATAGTGTTGCCTCATCTACTAAAGTCGATGGGCCAATAACAGGTAATGCACAAAAACAAACGATGTTTTCTAAAGAAATAGAGAATCAACCGATTGTTGATAGTACAAATTTTATGATCCATCCAGGAAAGACAACTGATGAGGAAATAATAAAGAATATTGAGTATGGTATCTATGTGGATTCTGTCATGGGTACGCATACTGGTAATATTCCAGCTGGTGAGTATTCACTAAATGTAAGCATTGGTTACTTGATTAAAGATGGAAAATTAGCAGGTAAAATTCTAGATACAATGGTTTCAGGTAATATTTACGAAGATTTATTTAAAGTAAAAGCAGTAGGACAAAAGTTAGAACTTATGAATGTTGTATTTTATCCAATGGGTTATTCACCAATGGTAAGATTTGATGATATCAATGTTGTTGGTACAAAATAAAATGAGACGCCTTGCGGCGTCTTTAATTTGTTTGATTAAATGGTAAAACCTTATCTAAAAAGTTTTGTAATTTTGTAGATTCGGGATTATCCAAAATTGATTTCGGTCCATGCTCGATGATTTCACCATCATCCATAAAGATGATATAATCTGCAACTTGTTTGGCAAAACCAATTTCATGTGTAACGATCACAAAATCTTTTTCCTCTTCAGCGAGTTTCTTTACAGAACTCAGAACTTCATAGGTCAAAATTGGATCAAGAGACGATGTAGGTTCATCTAAAAGAATTAGTTCAGGTTTAATAGATAAAGCTCTTACAATGGATACTCTTTGAGATTGGCCACCACTTAACTGATGAGGGTACTTATCTTTATGATCAAATAGATCAAAGTCTCTTAAAAGTTTATGAAGTTCTGGTAAAACATCATCACGTTTTCTATGGTGAACCTTTTCTAAAACCAGTAATAGGTTATCCATAACTGTTAGATGATTAAATAAGTTATGGTCTTGAAATACGAATCCTATACATTTTCTATAAGCGTCAGATTTTGCATCATCTGATTCAACAATATGATCATTTACACATAAGTGACCCTCTTGAAATGGTTCTAATCCTGCAACTAATCTTAAAAGAGTAGACTTACCACTACCTGATGCGCCAAGAAAAGCAATAATTTGCTGATCTTCTATAGCAATAGTAATGTCCTTGAGAACAGTTTTATCACCGTATATTTTATTTAATTTTTCTATATTTAGTTTCATTTTACACCTTATAATTTGCCTTTACTTCAAGTTTTCTTACCATAATAATTAGTGGTATAGTAATAATCCAATAACCAATAGATACTACTGTAAAGCCCTCGGGATATTTAAGTGTTGATGCCATTACTTTGGTAACAGAATTTAAAAGCTCTGTCGTTCCCATATAACTCAGAAGAGAGGTACTTTTTACTGTTAATGCAAATTGTCCTGCTAATGGAGGCAAAATACTTTTAAATACTTGTGGAAAAATAATGTAACGATAAGTTTGATACTTTGTAAATCCAAACATTTTTGCTGCTTGCCACTGATTGATATGAATAGACTCTATGGCGCCTTTATAAATATCAGAAATGTATGCTGAAATATAGAAACCTAATGTTAAACTACCTATAATAAGTTTGCTTTTGATACCAAAAGAGTTACCAATATAATAATAGGCTACAATGGCAATAACTAAAAGTGGTGTTGCAAACACTAATGTTTTGTGGATTTCTGCAATATAATGTAAAACTTTAAATCTTGATTCCTGCATAAGATATATGATCAATCCAATGACCAATGATAATGAAATAGAAACAAGGCTGATGAACACTGTTGTGAACCAGCCTTTGATAATGACATTACTGTATAGTTGATAATCGGAAAAATTCAAATCACGATTTAGAGACTTATACATTACATACGCAAAAAATAGTAAATAGAGTGAGATTGCTGCTGCGAAGCTAACTATTTTTTTCATTGTTTTCCTTTCTAGAAGAAGAACTCTAATCCGTTTTCTTCAAATTCTTTAACTTTATCTTTTAAATAATCTTCTCTAATTGTGTCAAAAGTCCCATCTGTTTTTGCATCTTTTAACCAGGCATTAATCTTTTCTTTTAAATCATCTTCACCTTTTCTAAGTGCAATACCCCAGCCTTGTGTATTAGGAAGTGGCTCTAAAATTGCCACTGTAGCTTCAGGGAAGTTCTTTTGATGTTTAACAATTGATAATGGATCATAAATAAAGACATCAGCATTACCTTGTGCAACTTCTAATACTGCACTTGCTTCTTCGTCAATATTTTTGATTTGTGCATCTGGAGCATTTACTGCTGCCCATAATGCACCGATTGTACCAGTTTTACAAGATATGATTACATCTGAATCATTTAGATCTTTGTAAGATTTAACTTTTGAATCTTTGTATGCTAAAAGCATCAATTGACTTGTTGTGTATGGATCAGAGAAATCAACGACTTCTAATCTTTTTTCATTTATTGTCATAGATGAAATAATGATATCGATATTACCACTTTCTAGAGCTGGAATTAAACTTGGATATGCCGTATCAACAATTTCAACTTTCATACCTAAATGTTTTCCTAGAGCCTCAGCCATTTTAACTGATACACCCTCTGGATTTCCATCAACATCTATTGTTTCAAATGGTGGGTATTTAAGTTCCATACCGACTCTTAAAATATTCTTTTCTTCTGATTCTGATGAGCAGCCGACCATTGCTATAAGCAGTAGTAAGATGATCAGTAAGATACTTAGCTTTTTCATATTTCCTCCTTTTAAATCGTTACGTTGTTATTTATACCAGATATTGTCGTATTTCAAACATAAATAGTTGCTGATAGAACGTTAGTTCTATCAAATGCTACTTTTTTAGTATAATTCGAATTCTATAAATATACAAGTTATATTTTAGAGATAGGGTAGATTGGGTATTCATGTATTGGAGGTTCAATATGATTAGAAATCAATGGTATGTTGTTCTAGCGTCAAAAGAAGTAAAAAAAAAGCCGATTGGTGTTACAAGATTGGGTGAAAAATTGGTATTTTTCAGAGATTCGAGTGGAGAGATACACTGTTTAAAGGACCGTTGTGTTCATCGTGGTGTTAGTCTGAGTCTCGGTCAAGTTTGTGGAGATGATTTACAATGTCCATTTCATGGCTTTGAATACGATGGTGCTGGGAAAGTAAAAGTAATACCAGCTTATGGTCGCAATTATGAAGTACCAGAAAGATATAAAGTCGTATCTTATAAAACTTATGAATCATATGGATATATATATATTTATTTTGGTGAGAATCCTTTAGATGAACCGAGTTTTTTTAGTGACTTAGAAGGTTTTAAGTACAGTGAGATATCTGAGGTATGGTCAGTTCATTATTCTAGAGCCATTGAAAATCAACTTGATGTGGTTCATGTGCCTTTTGTACATCATAATACGATTGGAAAAGATAAAAAATATGTTGTTGATGGACCTTTGATACAGTGGATCGATGAGGAAAAATTTGAGTTTTATGTCTATAACCGAATAGAAGATGGAACAATAGCAAAAAAACCTAGTGAAATGGCAGCCCCCGATCCTTCAAAAGATTTTAGATTGGCTTTTAAATTTCCGAATCTTTGGCAGAATTACATCGATGACAAGGTAAGAGTCACAGCAGCATTTGTTCCTATTGATGAGGAGAATACAAAGATTTATCTACGATTTTACCAGAGTTTTATAAAAATACCCTTGATTTCATCATTGGTTAATCAGATGGCGATGACATTTAATTTAAAAGTACTTCATCAAGATAAGCGTGTTGTCTTGACACAGGTTCCAAAGAAATCTATGCTTAAAATGTCAGATGTTTTAATACAGGGTGATTTACCAATTTTGACATATAGAAAACGTAGAGATGAATTACTAAAAATGGGAGAAGAAGATGAAATATAATGTATTAGTAGAAGAACTTATGTCGAGCAATCCTATAGAAGAGACTTTAGAGTCTTTATGTGAAAGGGTAGATAAACTTGATTTGTATGACCATTTGGAACATGTTGCAGAAGTTGCAAAACAGTTATGTGAGCATTTTAAAATAGATCCTGAAATTGGCTATATGGCTGGATTACTCCATGATGTTGGTCGTTTGATTAACATAGAAGATTATACAAAAATTTTAGAGGAAAAAGGAGTTGTAGTTACGGAGGAGGAGTTATCTATACCTGACGTATTACATAGCAAAGTATCTGCTATTATTGCTGAAGAGGTATTCCATTTGGATGATAATACAATTCATGCTATAAAAAATCATACAACTTTAAGAAAGAAGCCTAATGAGTTAGAAAAAATTATCTTTATTGCAGATAAAATGACATGGGAAGATGAGGATTTTGTTGAGAACATATCTGATCTAGTTTTCCAGAATCTAAATGTCGCTTGTTACAATGCATTGGCATATATTATTGATGATATCGAAGAAAAAAATGGTAAAGTTTTATCTAATACATTAGAGGCTTATTTATTTTTTAAAGGGAGCGTTTTATTCTAAATCGAACATTGTTCGATTTTTGATTTTTTATGGAGGACTTTTGTGCTAATCTATTTATAGAGAACTAAAATAAAAATTGTTGTTTGGAGTGTTAGAAAATGAATGATTTAAAAGTGAATATACATGAAATGAAAGATAGATTTCATCGTTTTGTTGTGATTGTAGCAAAAAAAGATGATGAACTAATTATGGTTAGACATAGAAATAGAGAGACTTATGAAATTCCTGGTGGCCACGTTGAAGAGAATGAAAGCTTGTTTGAGGCTGCTAAAAGAGAATTGTATGAAGAGACAGGTGCTCTAGAGTTTGATATATGGCCTATTGGTGATTATTCTGTGAACGATAGTTTCGGTAGGTTATTTGGTGCAACGATTACTAAGTTGGGACCATTACCAGAATCTGAGATTACTGAAGTGACAGTTTTAAATGATAATATGAGCTGGACTTATGATGCTATTCAACCAATCTTATTAACTTATGCTGATAGATACTCGAATATTCGAATGTTGGAAAAAGATGATGTTAAAGCATTTAAGCAGTTATTGATTTCACTAGATAATGATACTAGAAATATGCTATTCGAACCTGGTGAAAGAACCATAACAGAAGCTGCGTTAAAAGAGAGAATTGAACCAGGTTCATTCGTTATAGATGACAATGGATTAAAAGGATTTGTGTCTCTTTCAATAGGTAAATGCAATCGCATTAAACATTCCGGATATATTGTTATAGGGATTCTATCGTCTCATGATCATATGAAATATGGTACGCTTTTATTCAATAAATTATTTGCATATGCAGAATCTATAGGACTGCATCGTTTAGAATTAACCGTCATGGTTAACAATGAACCAGCAGTCGCTTTATATAAAAAAATGGGATTTGAAATAGAAGGTGTTAAGAAACACAGTATGCTTGTGGATGATCAGTATGTAGATGAATACTATATGGCTAAATTATTGGGGGCTTTATGAAGAAAAAAATAATTGTATCATCAATAATTGGGTTAATCGGTATCATAGCCTTTATAGGTTTTATAGTCTTTTCAATATTAAAAATATCTGGTGGTATTCAAATGAATACACCCAGTCAACTTAGTGAAACTCTTGAAGAAGGTCAATATACCGTCTTTCACGAGTATAAATCTTATAATAATGGCATTATTAAAATTTCAAATGAACAAGATTTAAATGGACTAAAAATAGTCATAACAAGCAGAGGTGGTCAAAATATTGAGTTGTTACCAGTAATGGGCAATGTCACCTATAGCATTAACAATCGTGCAGGTAGAGGAATCTTTACTTTTGACATTCCTGAAGTAGATGAGTATCATATAAGTACAGAAAGTAATAATAATGTTACTCTGAATATTAGTCAAATGACTGCTATGAGCATCATAAAAATTGTATTTACTAGTTTTTTAATTATGATAGTAACAGCAGTTCTGATTTTAATTGTACTTATTAAAAAAGCAAAAAACATAGATGAGGATTATGATCGTTATGAAGATTAATCATGTAACATACACAGTTTCTGATATTTCAGAGGCTGTCTTATTTTATAATAAGATTTTTGACTGCCAACCAGTTGCTATAAGTAAATCTCTTGCATATTATGATCTAGATGGATTATGGTTTGCCCTTAATTTTGAGGAAAATCCGACTGAATCCTACAGACATATTGCTTTTGATTGCGATGATTTAGATGTTTTAAAAGCTAGATTTGACCGATTGGATATAGTATATACTGAAGGTAGAAAAAGGCATTGTGATGAGAAACCATCCATTTATTTGAAAGATCCAGATGGGAATCTAATAGAGTTTCATACAGGTACATTAAAGGATAGGATAACTTACTACAAAAAAAGGAAAGATATAACTATATTATGAGAAAACGTTTAATTATTTCATTGTTCTTGATAATCATATCAGGTATTTTATTAACTATAGCCAATAGCAATTATATGTATTCCAACAATGATTGGCGGATGATCTTTAGCTCTAATACTTTAACACAAGATGAACGAGAGTGGTTAGATAATAAAGACTATCTTATATATTCTTCAGACTATGACACCCCTCCTCTAAGATTTATAGAGGATAACTCTGGGCGTTATATTGGTATTGTGGTTGATTATATGGAAGCCCTTTCTAACGAACTTGAGATAGAGATTCGTTTACAACCAGACACATGGCAATCTGCACTTGATAATTTGGAAGTAGGACAAGTAGATATGGTGGATATGTATCCATCAGAGAAAAGATCGAAGCTCTATAATTTCACTAATACTGTTTTTTATCAGAATGCTGTCATGGTTGTAAAAAAAACAGATGATAATATTCATGGTGTAAAAGATTTAAATAATAAAAAAGTAGCTGCACAAACTGGTGATTATGTTAATGAATACTTAGAAGTAAAGGCTCCAGATGCAATTATAATTAATACTGATGATTATCGTGATGCTGTTAAGCTTTTAAAAGACGGCGATGTAGAAGCGGTAGTTGGAGATGAAAGTGTTATAAATAATTTTCTTAATGTTTATGATATGAAAGGTGACTTTGAAATACATGATGAGTTACTTTATGAGAATACTTTTGTATTAGGTGTACCAAAATCAGAACCTGAATTAGTAGGAATTCTTAATAAAGGGATTAAAGCTTTAAATAAACAGCAAGAATTGACCAGAATACAGCAAAAATGGTTTGGGATATCGACGCCTATTGATAATCCAGAAGGATTTGAAAAATATGTGATACCTATTATTTTTATCAGTATATTAGTTGTGATTGGTGGATATCTGTTCTATGCATGGAATGCTTCATTAAAAAAAGAGGTTGAGGTTGCATTAGAAGCTTCTGAAATGGCTCTTCAAACAACTTTTGATGGATTAAGACACTTAATGATTGTACTAGATGAAAATCATTTAATTATCAATGGTAATAAGGCTTTTTTCAATACGATTGAATGTTCTAAGTCAGAAGTACTACATAGACCAATTACCAGTTTCTTAGATCTTGATATAGAGCAAGATAAGGAATTTTCGAAGGAAAATAAGTTTTATGAAGTGAGTGTTCATGACACAGATCAAAATGGACAATCACATATAGTCATGCTAAAAGATATTACTTCGCAAAAGATTAATGAACGTCAGATGATGACTGCCAATAAAATGGCAGCTATTGGTCAACTTGCTGCTGGTGTAGCTCATGAAATCAGAAATCCTCTGGGATTAATACGAAATTATACATATGTATTAAAGAAAAATCACAATCCTGAAACAAGAAAAAAATCTTATGAAATGATTGAAAAATCAGTTGAACGTGCAAGTAATATCATAGATAACTTGTTGAATTTCTCTAGAATTTCAGGTGTTGAGGTGACTTCTTTTAATCTTTATGACTTTATAAATGCAATTATTCAACTTCACGAAAAAAGTTTATCCAAAGCTAGAATTGAAACAAAGTTTGATTGCGATAAACAAATGACTGTGGTTTTAAATTTGGAATCTATGAAGCATATTCTCATTAATTTGTTATCTAATGCTATAGACGCAATAGGAGAGAATGGTGTATTGTCTATACATTGCTATATAGAAGATGACCAATTGATAATAAAAATAAAAGACAGTGGAAGTGGCTTATCAAAAGAAGCATTAAGTCAATTATTTCATCCATTTTATACAACCAAACCGCCAGGTGAGGGGACTGGATTAGGTCTATACATTGTATACACTGAAGTTGAAAAACTAGGTGGTACAATAGATGTTAGTAGTAAAGAAAATATAGGTACCGAATTCACATTGGTATTTCCACATAAATAAAGGGGGAGCAGATGCATCCAACACATTTTAAGATATTATTGGTTGATGATGAAAAAGAGTATTTAGATGTCATTAAATTAATATTAGAATCAAATCAGTTTAAAGTAAAAACTGCTAGTAGTGGTAAAAAAGCTTTATCAATGTTAGGCAAAGAAAGCTTTGATTTGGTTATTACTGATTTAATTATGCCTGAGATGACAGGTTTAGAATTACTAGATGCTATAAAAAAAGAGTACAATGATACAGAAGTTATATTATTTACTGGTTATGGTTCTGTTCAGAATGCTGTAGATGCTATGAAAAAAGGTGCATTCAGTTATTTTATTAAGAGTCATGATCCAGATGAATTGATTATTGAGATCAAAAAGATTGTTCAGTTAAGAAAGTATATAAAGCGTGGTGAGAAAGAAGCTGTTGAATATGTACTTGAAACAAAGAATGCTGGGTTCAAAAAAGTACTGGATACCATTGAAAAGGCAGCAAAAACAGATGTAAGTATTTTGCTTCTTGGTGAATCAGGGGTTGGAAAAGAAATCCTTGCTCAACATATACACCAATTAAGTACTCGTAATGAAGAAGCTTTTGTACCTGTTAATTGTCATGCATTTTCTGAAAGCTTATTAGAATCCGAATTGTTTGGTCATGAAAAAGGCGCTTTTACAGGTGCAAGTGATACAAGAATAGGAAGGTTTGAAGCTGCTGATTATGGAACTCTTTTCTTAGATGAGATCGGTGACACCTCTTTAAATATTCAAGTCAAGCTTCTTCGATCGTTAGAATCCAAAGCTATAGAAAGAATTGGTAGTAATCAATTAAGAGAGATAGACTTTAGATTGGTGTGTGCTACAAATAAAAACTTAAATGATTTGATTCATGATAGACAGTTTAGAGAAGACTTATTTTATAGAATAAGTACAATTACTGTTACAATTCCACCATTAAGAGAACGTAAGGAAGATTTACCTGCATTGATACAGTTCTTCTTTGAAAAGATTAAGATGGAAATGAAAAAAGATATTACTTATGTGGAGGACTTAGTTTATTCAAGACTCCTTCAATACGATTATCCCGGAAATATTCGTGAGCTAAGAAATATCATTGAAAGACTGGTTGTTTTATCTGTGAATGGCGAAATCTTAGCAGAAGATCTACCAGAGCATTTTGTTGGAGAGCCATCAGAAAAAGAAACCTTAAGAAGTTATCGTGAACAGGCTGAAAAAGTTTTTATTATTAAAGTACTCGAAGAGAACAAGTACAATATGACTAAGTCAGCAGAAGCACTAGGAATTTCAAGAAGGCAATTGTTTAACAAAGTAGAAAGATACAAAATTGAGAAATAAACTTCTAGGTGAGTGGGTAAATTATTGCCCATTCACTTTTTTTATTCGCTTGAATTGTTTGAAAATTAGGAAAATACCCATTATTTCGACTTGGCATCACTCTTGCATTAATAATAGGTGGTATTGCTAAAAGTTTAAGGGGGTAAACATGCAAAGTTTAGAGCAAATCGTAAGTTTTATAGGTGGAATAGTATGGAGTCAGCCATTAATTTGGTTGTGCTTATTAAGCGGATTATTTTTCACTATAAAAACAAGATTTCTTCAAGTAAGACATTTAAAAGAAATGGTTAGACTTTTATTTAAAGGTGAATCATCAGAGAGTGGTGTATCATCATTCCAAGCATTTGCAATTTCGATTTCAGGTCGTGTTGGTACTGGTAATATTGCTGGTGTTGCAACTGCTATCGCATTAGGTGGTCCCGGAGCATTGTTCTGGATGTGGGTAATTGCATTTTTAGGTGCAGGTTCAGCATATGTTGAGTCAGCATTAGCACAAATTTACAAAGAAAAAGTTGATGGCCAGTATCGTGGTGGTCCAGCTTATTACATTGAAAAAGGTTTAGGTACAAAATGGTATGCAGTTTTATTTGCTGTAATTACAATGTTGGCAATGGGTATTTTAATGCCAGGTATTCAGTCGAATTCAATTGCAGCAGGTGTAAATAATGCATTTGGTATTACACCAATGGTTACAGGTCTTATTATTGTAGCTGCTTTAGGTTTAATTATCTTTGGTGGTGTTAAGAGAATTGGTAAAGCAGCAGAAATTATTGTTCCATTTATGGCGATTGCTTATATTCTAGTTGCAGTCGTTATTATCGCATTAAATATTTCAGCATTACCAGGCGTATTTAAGTTAATTGTATCAAGTGCATTTAGTTTGAATTCAGCATTTGGTGGTATTGTTGGTATGGCAATTTCATGGGGTGTTAAGAGAGGTATTTACTCTAACGAAGCAGGTCAAGGTACTGGTCCTCATGCAGCTGCAGCAGCAGAAGTAACGCACCCAACAAAACAAGGTTTAGTTCAAGCATTCTCTGTATATATTGATACATTATTTGTTTGTTCTGCAACGGGTTTTATGATTCTTATCACAGGTATGTATAATGTTAAGGATGCAGCTGGTAATTTTATTGTTGAGAATATGCCAGGTGTAGCAATTGGACCGATTTATACTCAAAATGCAGTTGAATCTGTATTCCCAGGTTTCGGGGCACCGTTTGTGGCAATCTCATTATTCTTCTTCGCATTTACAACAATTATGGCATATTACTATATCTCAGAATGTAATGTTGCTTATTTAACTAGAGGAAAAGACAGTAGATTATTCTTGAACTTCTTTAGAATAGTATTTATGGCTGCCGTACTATGGGGTACATTACAAGAAGCTGAATTAATTTGGAATATTGGAGATATTGGTGTTGGTTTAATGGCATGGTTAAATATTGTTGCTATATTCTTATTAAGAAAGCCTGCATTAGTTGCACTTAGAGATTATGAAACTCAAAGAAAATTAGGTCATGATCCAGTCTTTAATCCATTAAAACTAGGTATTATGAATGCTGATTTTTGGGTAGAATGTGCAGATGAAGTAGATGATTATGTAGAAGAAATTAACTAGAATTTATAATTAGAGAGAGTTTTATATAGGAGACCGGCTGTTGCCGGTCTTTTCTTATTCAAACATGAATGCATCCTGTTAGTAAAATAATATTTAGATATCGTTACTTGATATATGGTATGATGGTTAGGGAGTTGAAAATATGATTAAAATTGTAGAGAAAAAAACAAGTAAGTCAGAAATATGTCTAAAGATATTAAAAGATTTACCAGAATGGTTTGGCATAGAAGCAGCTATACAAGATTATGTTTCAGAAGTCAAAAATTGTACTTTTATCAGTTTTGAAAGTGAAGGTGAGGTAGTGGGTTTTGTTGCTTTAAAGGAAAACCCAGTAAGTTTTGATATGTATGTATTAGGTGTATTAAAATCACATCATAGAATGAGTATTGGAAAACAGCTGGTAGAGTATGCTGAAGAATATGCTAAATCAAGTTTGAAGAAGTATATGACAGTAAAAACTCTCAGCGCAGATCATCCAGATCCAAACTATCAAAAAACGAGATTATTTTATGAAAGGATGGGATACGAACATTTGGAGGTTTTAAAGACTCTTTGGGATGAAAACAATCCATGTTTGTATATGATTAAATGTATATAGATATTACTGAGAATTTAAGATTAAGACCACTGATTACTGATGATTATAAAGAGGCAGTATTATGGTATCAAGATAAAGAGATATTATGGTATTCAGAAAATAGAACAGAAGCTTATGATCTTGAAGATATAAATAGAATGTACACATACTTATCGAGTATTGGAGAAGTATATGTCATTGAATACAAACAAAAGGAATGGGTGAATATTGGTGATGTTACGTTATCACAAAAATGTATGCCAATTATAATTCTGCCAGAGTATCAAAGTCTAGGATTGGGATTTAAGATAATTAACGTTTTAATTGAAAGAGCACGAACATTGAAGTGGGAGATCATTCAATTAAGTGGGATATATGTTTATAATGATAAATCACAACGTTTATTTAAAAAATGTGGCTTTAACGAAACTCATCGTGATGAAAAAAAAGTGTATCTAGAAAGAGTATTATAAGATAAATTATTCGATACTAGTAATGTATGCATATTGTTGATCTGATGTTGCTAAGATAGTTGAAAGAGTTTAATATAAATGCAGAGTTTAGGGAGTTCTAAACTCTTTTTAATTTTATTCTAATCTTTATCAGTTACCATATTAGTAAGAGGTGAAAAAAATGACTGAAAAGAATGTTGAAAACTTGGAAAAGGTAGTTAAAGAAACACCTGAAGTTCATATTAAAAAACACTTGGAAAAACCAGCTTCAAGACGCTTTAAAAGAAAAAGAGAAAAGCTCGCTAGGAAATATGAAAGAGCTTATAATAGAAGGCGTTTTAAAGAAGATGGACATAAGAAATTTAAGTTAAAGCTTCTGATAAGTGTATTGGCTATTTTAGTAGCGATTATTGGATTTAAATATTTTGTGAGTATTCAGTTACCTACAATGTTGGAATCATTCTTGAAACCTTCTGTAGCATTGAGTATTTTGCTTATAGTTGTATCATTTGGTTGGGTTTTGCTTGATAGAACCAAAGGTCCTTCTAGTGCGGATCCTATAACAGACTTCTTTCTTATTAACAGAGGTAAAATTGGTGGTCATACTAGATCGAATCATTTGAGCAAAATCAATACACGCTTTATTATGGTCACATTATTAAAGCTTTATAGAAAAGATCAAATAGCGATAATTGATAATCGTATTATTTATGGAACTTGTGATGGAGATTTATCCAAAGATGAAATTGTTCTTCTAAATTTTATGTTAGATCATGACATAAATAGTGTTGATGAATTAGTAGAAGCCTTGTTACCAGAAAGTAAAAATGGAAAGCTAACTAGAAAAGATGAGATTTATAGAAAGTATAAAGAAGCTATATTAGAAATGGCTGATGATCGATATTACATTAATCCGAATGTTAATAAAGCAAAATGGATTTTAAGAGTTGGAGCAGCATTCTTTGCTATAGTGGTATTATTACTTATCTCAAACGGACAAGGTTCTATTGAGATGTTAGGTGTTTTTTCAATAGAGGCAATCGTACTATACCTGATATCTAAAAATTTATATGCGCATTCAAATGGTGCTCATAAGCGCTTACGACAACTTAGTAAAGAAAAAAGACTTCTACAAAGTACGAAGGCTAATGTATATATTACTTTGATCTATAATTACTTGTTTGGTAAAGAGGCAAGAAGTATAAAACGAATTCAAAAGATGTATGAATCTGGCGAAATGTCTAGATATGAATACACTAAGTTTGCAGAATCGTACAATGGTTTTAATTATATAGTAGATTATATTAGAAAAGAGAACTGATTTTTATCAGTTCTCTTTTGGTAGTTCTATAATAAATCGACAACCTTCATCGTAGTGACTATCTAGACTAACTTTTCCTTGATGTTTTAAGACGATTTGTTTTACAATTGATAAACCCAATCCTGTACCACCTAACTCTCTGTTCCTTGAGTTTTCTACCCGTGTAAGTGGATTAAAAATAGATTCATGGTAACTTGGTGGTATACCTATACCATTATCTTCAATAATTACTGTACATTTATCAGTTGTATCAGTTATGAAAACAGATAAGGAAAAATCCTTTTGATTGTATTTAATAGCATTTTGAATTAGATTATCAAGAACTCTATAATACATCAATTTATTAAGAGATAAGTTTATCGCATATTCCGGCAATATAAATTCGTAATCGATATTCAAAGTTTCGAATTGATGAATATATTCTGCTAGTTTTAATCTTGTTAATTCAACTATATCGAGTATTTCTTTAGTAAAAGTATGTGTATTAATCTTACTGTAATCGAAGAGTTCTTCTGTTAATGCAGCAGCATTCAATCCATATGTATAAATAGTTTCAATAGATTTTTTAGTATTTTCATCTAAAGGTCTATCCATTAATGTTTGAGAGTAGCCAATGACATTGGTCAAAGGCGTTTTTATATCATGCGAAAGATTCATGATGAGCTGATTTCTTTCATTTTCAAGGTTAATACGCCTATTGGTTTCTTCTTGTAGTTGGTTTGACATCTGATTGATTTCATCTCTTATATAGTCTAATTCATTATCAGTATTGTACTTAATTTGATAAGAATAATCCCCCTTTCCAATGGCCTTTGCACCTTGAATTAATTCGTTAATTGGTTCAATGATCTTCTTGCTCGTTAACTTTGCATAAAAGAATGAAAAAATAATAAATATCAATATCGCAATGCTTAGAAATATAAATAGCATATTGAATTGTTCTTCTAATGGAGACAAATAAAGATGATATACCAATTCACCATTGTAATCTTCAAAGACATAATAGGCATCATATTGATTTAGTTCATCAGACATTTGTATATCAAAAAAACTATCATTCAATTCAGGAGATATGTTATAACTATCGATAATATTATAATATTTATCAGTTATGATGAGATAGTCTTTTTCATTACTAATATGATTAGTAATACTTTTCATACCAAATTCTTCATAGTCATTAATGAGTTGGTCCATATCTATTGAAGATTGATCTAATAAGCTGTTGGTATAGCCAATGTACATACCGTATACAGATAAAATCAAGGCAAGTATCATACACAGAATTAATATATATCCCTTTAATAGATGCTTTGATATTTTACTTAAATTCATTATTTCTCCAATCTATAACCAAGTCCTTTTATGGTTCTAATATACTTGCTATTTTTAGGACTATCTCCAAGTTTTTCTCTTAGTCTTGAAATATGAACCATAATGGTGTTGTCATCTCCAAAGTATTCATCACTCCAAATCTTTTCATAGAGCTGTTTCTTTGTAAATACTTGCCCAGGATGCTCCATAAAGAATAATAACATTTCGTATTCCTTAGCATTAAGTGAGATAAGTTGATTTTTAAACTTAACTTCACATCTTATTTTATCAATAGTTATTTCCTGCACTGTAACTGATTCAGAGGTTGATTGGGTTGTATATTGAAAATATCTTCTTAGATGCGCTTTAACTCTATAAACAACTTCTACAACACTAAAAGGTTTAGTAACATAATCATCAGCCCCTAATCCTAGCGCTCTCATTTTATCTAAGTCCTCATTTCGAGCTGTTAAAAAAACTATTGGAATGTGACTTCTTGTCCTAATATATTCTAAAACCTCATAGCCATCTTTTATTGGCACCATGATATCAAGAATTGCTAAGTGGAAGCTGTCATCAAATTTATCGATAGCTTCTTGCCCATCGTAGGTTTGACATACATCGTATCCTTCAGCTTTTAATTGCATAGCTAAGAGTGTGTTAATGCCGGGATCATCTTCCATCAATAATACTTTTGCCTTCATAAATACCTTCTTTCTAATAATACTTTATCATAATTCAAAGGAAAAAAAATAAAAAAAAGGTCATTTAAGTTTGTTTTAAGGTTCATTTTAATTTGATTAAAGCTTGGTTTGATACACTTATTCCAGAATTGAAAAATAGAGGAGGTAATCATGAAAAGACTTATTATTGCATTATTGTTCACAACACTAATTTTTACAGGGTGCCAATCGGGTGCAAATACTACGAAAGATGCATCTGTTGATCAGACAGATAATCAAACTGAGGCAACGGGTGAAGAAAATCCTGTAGCAGGTATTGATTTATCAGATTTGGTCATAGAGACTTATGATGGAAATGAAGTTGATAAAGATACTTTTAAGAATAATAAATTAACCGTTTTAAATCTTTGGGCAACATGGTGTGGACCATGTGTTGAAGAAATGCCGGATCTACAAAAAGTTTCGGAGTCTTATAAGGAAAAAGAAGTACAAGTTCTTGGACTAGCAATAGATTCTTCAGAGGATGAAGTTATTATGCTTAAAGAACAACTAAATATCACATATCCATTACTAAAAGAAAATGAGAAAGTAAAAGAGCTTTTGATATCTAAATTTGATTATGTACCAGTCACATTATTTGTAGATTCAGACGGAAAAATTCTTAAGACATTTGTTGCTGGAAGTATAAGTGAAGAAGATTTGATCAAACAGATTGAAGGAATAATCAATGAGTAAAATAAAGTGGTATCTTATGACCATAGGTATCGTATTTATAGGAATTGGAGTCTATAGAGATGAAACAACTATTGTGCTTAAAAAAGCTATTAACATTTGTCTTGAGTGTATTGGAGTAGGATAATGAAAAGAATTTGGATACAGTTGATGACTTTTCTTTCTACAAATGCTTATCTAACAGGTTTTATAAATGGTAAAATCTTCAAAGGTAAATCGAAGATTATTTGTGTTCCGGGATTAAATTGTTACTCATGTCCTGGGGCTTTGGGATCATGTCCTATAGGATCTTTACAGTCAGTTATGGGAAGTATGAAGTATCAGATTTCATTTTACGTTATGGGTATGTTAATGATTATAGGTACTTTTCTAGGACGATTTGTTTGTAGTTATTTATGCCCATTTGGATTGGTACAAGATCTATTATTTAAAATAAAATCTCGAAAGTTTAAGATGCTAAATTGCTTGAAGTATATAAAGTATCCTGTTTTGATCTATTTTGTGATTTTAGTTCCAACAGTTTTAGTAAGTAAAGTAGGACTAGGAGATCCGGGATTTTGTAAATATATATGCCCAAGTGGTACTTTATTTGGAGCGATTCCACTATTGATAAAAAATCCTGGCTTAAGATCAGCTTTAGGTCTGTTGTTTAGTTGGAAAATGTTTGTTTTGGTATGTATATTATTTACCTCGATATTTGTGTATCGAATCTTTTGTAGGATGTTATGTCCATTAGGGATTATATATGGCTTATTCAACCGCTTTAGTTTCCTAGGATATGAAATTAATCATGAAAAATGTACCGACTGTGGAGCTTGTTCCAAGGTCTGTAAAATTGATTTGAATCCAACACATTCGTTGAACAGTATAGAATGTATTAGGTGTGGTGACTGCAAATCAAGTTGTCAACTTAGTGCAATAGAAAAAAGAAAGTTAAGGAGAAAACTATGAAAAAATATTTAATTTCGTTAATTGCAATTTGCATTTTGATGACAGGTTGTCAATCAAAAGCAGTTGTTAAACCATTAGAGGCAGTTGAAACAAATCAACTTGTATCTGAGGATAAAGATGATAGTAATAAAGAGTTAGAGTATGAACCATGGACACTAGAAAATTTATTGTTTGAAGAAGCTGAAACATTAACGCAAAAACAAAAAGAGACTATACAAGCAATTATAGATAAAATCAATGACTTAGAAGCTACGGATTTAGAAGAAAATTATGATGCCTTAGATGTATTGTATCTTGAGCTAACAACTACTTTAGAGGAGTTTGGTATAGAGACATATTTTGAGGATGATGAGGATTATAGTAGTGAAATGGATCAAGGAGACTATGATTTTGAACCTTGGACTTTAGAAAGCTACTTAGGATTTGAATATAGTAAATTAACAGAAGAGCAATTAATTAAAGCACAAGAAATCTTAGATAGAATCAACAAAGCTGAAGAAGATTATACAGAGGATAATGCTGAGTCTGTAAGGGACATTTATAATGAAATGAAAGAACTATTAAAATCATTTGGTTTGAAAGTACCTGTGTCTTCTATGGAGGAGTTTGTCTTAGAATATCCTGATAGTTTTACTAAGGATGAAAAAGAAGAATTAATTAAATTAGATGAAAAAATCATTGAACTGAGTCAAGAGGATCCTGATAGTAATGGAATTGAATTCTTGTATGAAAAACTAGAGAAAATTCTAACTGATGCAGGCTTCGATTCAGATGAAGTACTTACTCAAATGGAATCAGGTAGTGTTATTTATGCTAAGTTCCAATTAAAAGATGCAGATATAGCTTATATTGGAGACAAAACAGGTGCAACTCCTGGTGACATAGAAAAGTTTAACTACCTTGTAGATAGAACTTTGAAGGTTGTTTCGGAAGATATGAAGCCTTATGTAGAGCATATCCTTATTAATTCAGATGGAAAGGATAATGTGCTGGCTTATGTAAGACAGGAAAATGATGAACTGACTAAATGGAGAATTGTTCTAGATATAAATGATGCTTTTGATGCAAAAGGTGATTATATCAATGAATATGATGAAACAATTGTACATGAGTTTGCTCACTTGTTGACTTTGAATGCGAGTCAGATGCAAAAAAATTCATCAAACACTTATGAAAATGAAGAAGGAATATTAACAGAAGATGCTTACTTAAATCAGTTCTATCAAAAGTTTTGGCTAGATATTCAAGGTGACTTTGATGAAATTGTTGATGCTTATGATCCTGATACTGTGTATGATTTCTATGACAAGTATGAAGATCATTTTGTAACTGATTACGCAGCTACTAATCCTGAAGAGGATATAGCAGAAAGTTTTAGATTGTTTGTATGTTTTGATAAACCTCAGGGTGATGAAATTAAAGATGAAAAAGTTAAGTGGTTTTATCAGTTTGAGGAGTTAGTTGAACTTAGAGAGAGAATAAGAGAGAACTTACAACTATAATATTGATTTATAAATGGTAGAAAGGATGAGCTCAAATGAGCTCATCCTTTTAAATTGTTCGCTTTGTATAATGTGTATGAAGTAGGTGATGAGCTTTATGACTGTTTGGCTTACCAAGGAAATCATCATAGAGTGCTGTCACTTCATCATTCTTATGTGATTTTCTAGATGAGAGAATGACATCTTCTTCATATAATGCCTTGGCACGTTCTACTTTAATGTCAACAAAATCCCTAATATGTTGTGGTACAAGTGGTTGTCCACCACCATTAACACAACCGCCTGGGCAGCCCATTACTTCGATAAAGTGATATTTTTTTTCACCTTTTCTAATTAAATCTAATAGTTTACCAGCTGTTTTTGTACCATGTACTACAGCAACTTTTACATCTATTCCACCTAAATTAACAGTTGCTTCTTTAACATCCTCTGTACCTCGAACTGCATGATATTCAATATTATCAAGATCTTCACCTGTTAGGACATCTGCAACTGTACGTATAGCAGCTTCCATAACACCACCTGTAGCACCAAATATAACACCTGCACCAGTATACTCACCCATAATCTTATCAAAACCTTCATCAGGAAGAGCATTAAAGTCTATCCCTGCTTGCTTAACCATTCTTGCAAGTTCTCGCGTTGTAATTACTGCATCAACGTCTCTAAGTCCTTCTTGTTCCATTTCGGGTCTAGCTGCTTCTGTTTTCTTTGAGATACAAGGCATTACTGAAACAACAAACATCTTTTTCGGATCAACATTTATCTTTTCAGCGTAATAGGTTTTAACTAAAGCACCAAACATTTGATGAGGTGATTTGCACGTTGATAAGTTTGGTAAGAAATCATGATGGTTAAATTCACAATATCTAATCCAACCAGGTGAACATGAGGTAATCATTGGTAAAACACCATTGTTTTGAATACGATGTAATAATTCATGACCTTCTTCCATAATGGTTAAATCTGCTGCGAAGTTAGTATCAAAGACATTATCAAAACCAAGTCTTCTTAAAGAAGCAGCCATTCTACCAGTTGTTCTAGTACCGATTGGGTTATCAAACTCCTCACCAAGTGCAGCTCTAACAGCTGGAGCTGTTTGAACAACAACGTATGTATCAGGATCTTCAAGTGCATCCCAAACCCTATCGATATCAAGTTTTTCAGTTAAAGCACCAACAGGGCATACGTTCACACACTGTCCGCAGAAAACACAGTCAGTTTCAGTCATTTTATGGTCAAATGCTGGACCAACATTACTTTCAAAACCTCTGTTTTGGAAGCCTAATATACCGATCCCTTGTACTTTCTTGCAAGTGCTAACACATTTACCACATAGGATACATTTGCTTGAGTCTCTCACTATTGAATGTGAAAAATTATCATAGTGTCTTTGTCTTTTTGCACCTTGAAACTCTAAATCAGGAATATCAAGAGTGTGCGCAAGATTCAACAGTTCACAATTACCAGAACGAGAGCAAGTAGTACATTCTCTATTATGGTTTTCTAGTAATAGTTCAACATTGGTTCGAACACATTCTCTAACTTTTTTAGTATTGGTCTTAATCACCATATTTTCTTTTACATTTGTAACGCATGAAGGTAAGAGTTTATCTTGTCCTTCTATTTCTACCATACATACTCTACAGGCACCAACTTCATTTATTTCCTTCATAAAACAAAGTGTTGGTATTTCAAAACCAGCTTCTCTTGCAGCATCAAGAATACTATAAGAAGCAGGTACTTCAACGGGTGTGTTGTTAATCGTTAATTTTACCATATTCGCCTCCTTAGTCTTCTATACTTTCTAGTAATTCTGGTTCAAAGTGCTTCATTGCACTTAAAATAGCTGTTGGAGCTGTCTGACCTAAACCGCAAAGTGATGTCTTTATCATCGTATGAGCTATTTTATTGATTCGGTTATATTGTGCCATAGTAGCTGTACTAGCACACATATCATCAATGATTTCATGAATACGTTTTGTACCTTCTCTACATGGCGTACATTTACCACATGATTCGTGTTCAAAGAAACTTGTTACAGCAGATAAGTATTCAACAACTCTTACATTACCATTTGCAACTACAATTGATCCAGAGCCGATACTGAAGCCCTCATCATCAAATGTATTGTATCCATATTCTGTATCAAAATGTGTATTTGGAATCAATGGACATGAAGCACCACCTGATTGAATAAATTTACCGACACTTAGATCTCTTGTACCACCACCGATTTCTTCGATTATCTCTCTAACGGTGATACCAAAAGGTACTTCATAAACACCTGGTCTCATAATATTACCGCAAAGGCTAATCATTTTGGAACCCTTATGATCCCCTAAACCTACTGATGAGTACGCATCAGAGCCATGATTCATAATTGTTGCAGCACAGGCATAAGTTTCTACATTATTAACCATAGTTGGTTTACCGAATAAGCCTCTTTCACCAACTCTTGGTCTTTTTACTCTTGGGCGTCCTACATTTCCATGCATTGATTCTATGAGTGCTGTATTTTCACCACAAACATATGCTCCAGCACCCGTATAAGCTTTTATATTAAAACTAAACTCAGTACCTAAAATATTATTACCTAACAAATTATTATCTTTTGCAATAGATATTGCTTCAATAATTTGCTTACGGATATCGTCATACTCTTCTCTAATATAGATATAACCTTCACAGGCGCCAACTGTAAAACCGGCAATTGTAAGACCTTCAATGATCTTATACGGGTCTTTTGCTAAAAGATCTCTATCTTTAAATGTTCCTGGTTCGCCCTCATCAGCGTTTACCAAAACATACTTAATTTCTTCTGGTCGTGCTTTTGCTGAAGTCCATTTTTTATAAGCAGGGTAGGCTGCACCACCTCGACCCCTGAGTCCTGAGGATTTGAGTTCTTCAATTACATAGTCAGGACCTTTCACTAAAGTCTTTTTAAGACCACCAAAACCACCCATTTCAAGATACTTTTCCATTTCGGTGATTGTATATTGGTCAAAAAATTCTGAAATCATTGAACATGTTTTAGTCATTTTGATCACCTCTCAAATCTTCAATTAAATGTTTAACCTTTTGAATCGTTAAATGACCATAAACTTTTTTGTTAACTCTAATAGCTGGTGAAATATCACATGCACCAAAGCACGGTGTATGCTCGAGTGTAAATAGATTATCTGAAGTTGTTTCACCCACTGTGATTCCCAAAGACTTTTCTAGGTAATCCTCAATAATATCTTTCTTGTTAATGCGACAGACTGAGCTGTTACATAATTGGATATGATATTTGCCCTTTGGTGTTCTGTTGATAGCAGAGAAAAATGATGAAACTTCAAAAATATCGACATACGTCAAGTTAAGACGGTTTGCGATGTAGCGTTGAGTTTCTTCATCTACATAATGATCATCGCATTTGTCTTGAATATCCATTAAAATGGGTACCAATGCATCTTGGCGACAGTCGTAATTATATAGAATCTCTTCTACCTTGTCCTTACTAACTACCATATTACTATCCTCCCTATTTTGTGATTGATATTTCTTTCACTATATTCAGCATAACAAGTAGCATTCTGAAAGAATAGTATTGTTATTTGATTCACAAATACTGTATAAGCATTCATTATAAAGACTTTCAGTAGATTCGGTAGTTTATTGTATATATAACGAATATTGTATACTTGTAATTAATTAGTAATCAAAATGTAACATTAAACCTCGGAAAACGTTCTAAATTTGGTAAAAAAATAACGAAGTTCTCAGAAAATTCTGAAATTAACGGATAATCGACAAAATACTAGTGTGTCTGATAAGAATCTAACTATTGTTATGCTATGACGTTATATACCCAATTAAAGAAAATATTAACATTTCTAGTGCTGCATATTAGCTTTTGTTTATTTATGACCGTTGTATACTTCTAAGAGGCTTTTGTATTATGCAAAAATGATGTAGAATTACAGATAGAAGTGAAAATATTAATTAAAATGCTTGTTAAGCTTTGTTATAAAGCAACTATGTTGTGTGTTGGATAAATGAATAAGTATATTTGTTATTAAGAAGGAGAATATATGTTAAGTAGAAATGATGTTTGTTGGTGCGGCAGTGGGAAAAAATATAAAAAGTGCCATATGGAATTTGATACAAACCTTGAAAAATACAGAAAAGAAGGTTATGAAATTCCAGAAAGACGTTTACTTTTAAATGAGGATGATATTGAAGGTATTAGAAAAAGTGCTGTAATTACAAAAGGTATATTAGATGAAGTAAATGATTTAATTAAACCAGGTGTAACTACAAATGAAATTAATGAGTTCGTGCATCAATATACAACAGATCGTGGAGGAATTCCTGCTACATTGGGTTATCATGGTTTTCCAAAAAGTTGTTGTACAAGTCTTAACGAAGTAATTTGTCATGGTATCCCAGAAGATAGACCTTTACAAGTAGGAGATATTATTAATGTAGATGTTACAACTATTTTAGATGGCTATTTTTCTGATGCAAGTCGTATGTATTTAGTTGGTGAAGTTTCTGAAACAGCTAAAGCATTGGTAGAGTGTGCGAAGGAATGTCTTCAGATTGGATTGGATCAAGTTAAACCATATAAATCAGTATCTGATATAGGCTTAGCTATTCAAGCATATGCAAATAGTAAAGGTTATAGTGTTGTTAAGGATTTCGGAGGCCATGGTATCGGTAAAAATTTCCATGAAGATCCTCATGTAAGTCATTTTGATACAGGCCAAAAAGGTATGTTGATGTTACCAGGGATGGTATTTACAATTGAACCTATGATTAATGAAGGAACATTTAAGTTAAATATTCTTGAGGATGAGTGGACTGCAGTTACGAGAGATGGCAAACTTTCAGCACAATGGGAGCATACACTTGTTGTAACAAATGATGGGTATGAGGTATTGGTATAATGCTACCTAGTGCTTATATAGATCGTATGACTGAGTTTATGGGTGATCAATGCGAGGTATGGATTAAAGAAGCAGAGGAAAGTTTGAATTATGCTATTAATCGCTTTGAACTTTCTAATCTCCAGTGTTTAGATTTGTCCTATAATATTGTTTATGCTGCTGAATCAGATAAATATGGTGATGTTGTTTTAAAACTATGTCTTCCTGGTAAGGAGTATATGACAGAGTTGAATGCAATACATGAATTAAGCAACAACCATATGGTTAGATGTCTAGCTTATGATGAAGAAAAAAGAATACTGCTATTAGAGCAATTAAAACCAGGTCAGACACTTTGGCATTTGCCTATGAAGGAACGACTTGAGATTGCAGTGCCAATAATAAATAAAACACCAAACTTTAATTATGAAAAATCATATCCTAAGTTTATGGACTGGATAGTAAGAATTAGAGATTATATAGGTCAAAACTATCCGCTTGTAGAGATGAATGATCATTTGTCATATTTAATCAAGAAGTTTGATGAGCTAAATATACCAGAAAATCCAGAAATGTTGATTCATGGTGACTTACATCATGGTAACATTTTAAAAGGAGAAGCATGGACCGTTATCGATCCTAAAGGGGCGATTGGTTACAAGAGTCTTGAAGTCGGTCGATATATGAATAATCAAATACAAGAAGAAGGTATTGATGAAGAACTGTGTTTAAGAGAAATGGTATCACATTTTTCTAAAGGCTTAGAATTAAGTGAGAGGATTATTTTATTATCCTTTTATGCAGATATGGTTTTAAGCACTTCCTGGTTTTATGAAAGTCATGTGGTAGATGAAAAAGCTATTAATGAAAAAATAAAAATAATTCGAATGATAAGAAATGGACTCTGATTACTCAGTGTCCATTTTTAAGTAGGCAATACCATCGGGATGGATACCTGTTTTTATTTTGTATATAACCTCTAGGTCATCCATTGAAATAACAGAAACGTCATTGGTTTTATTATTTGCAACATAGGCAAATTTCCCATCATCACTAAAAGTTACGCCACCAGACCATCTTCCTAGTGGAAGTCGTTTGATTTCATAAGGTCTTGTTTTACCACAAAAAACATATTCTGGGACAATAATAGAAACATCATGCGATTCTCTATTAGGTACAAAAAGATATTTGTAATCTGGTGAAAACATTGCACGTATTGGTAAAATACCTACTTTAAGTTTGAATTTTTCTTTTAATGTAGCTGGATCGTATACAGTGACAGTATTATCTTCTTGGTTAGCCGAGTAAATATCTCCATTCTTGTATATAGCAAGGCCTTCAGGACCATTTCCAACAGGAAAGTGGTTGATAATCTTTTCTTCCTCAGTATGATAAATTGAAATATTATTACTGCCTATATTCGGAATATATGCAAGTTTTTCATAGGGTGACATAGTAACCATATGCGACATATCTTGGTATGTGTCTATGATTTTTTTTATCTCATGCGATTCCATATCAAGTACATAAAACTTATTACTCCTAGTTGAAGCGAGATACAATTCGCCTAATTTTTTTGATACTGCTAAGCCGTGTGGAAAATTGAATCCTTCATGTTTAATAACATCAATAACCTCTAGTGTTTCATTTGAAATAACATAAAGAGAGTTGCCAAGAGAACAAGTAACAAAGGTTTTCTTCTTGTCAGGGCTTATCACCACTTCATGGGGATTATAGTCCGTTGTGATTTTTTTGACCGTTTGATGGGTATTTAAATCTATATAAGAAACGGTATCCTCATCTTTATTCAAAACAATTAAATAGTTCATAATTCCTCCTTAAATCTATTATAAAGGAAGATGAATTCATTTCAAACGATTGTATATAAAAATTCTGTAAGATACAATAATAATAGGTGATACTATGAAAAAAATATTTCTTCTCATGATAATGTTGATTTTAATCAGCTGTGGTGATAATAAAACCATGGTAACTTATGATGCACCAGTTGAAAAAGTAATTGCTGAGGATTTTGCTTTATCTGGCAGATTTGGTGATGAAGTGATAACCTGTCAATACAAAGTTGATGGTGATCACATTTTTGGTAAGTTTATCTTTTCTGATAGAGAAGTTGTTTTTAGAGGTGAAGGAAGTCATGGTGCTTTTACAGTAACATCCGAGGATGAAATCTTATTGATTTATATTGAAGATGAAATACTTTTAGGAGTCAGGTTAAGTGATTTATCAAAGATATATGTTGGTCCAAGTAAGTTACTTGCAGTTTCTGAAGAAACTTTATCAATGATGGGCACATATGAAAGTTATGATAATACATACTACTCAGGAAAACGACTTGTTATTGAACCATTATTTAACCAACTTCTGTTAATTAAAAATGTATCATATGATGATGGTGTAGAGCTCTTTGAATATCAACTAGGTGTAAAATCAGAAGATAATTATTATTTACCATTAAGTGATGGATATTTATTGGTTAATGAGCAATATGAAGTTGAGATAAAAGAAGATGGGAAAACATATAAGTATAGTGAAGTTATTCAACTAAGTCCGCCGGATTTAATTTCACTTAAAATTGCAAAAAATGAGTCAGAAGCTAAGTTGATTGAGACCTTATTAGGACCATATTTAACAAGCGTTATCAATTTAGCTTATGATGTAAAGGTTTCAGATAATGAAATTCATATTTCTGATTTTGTTAGAATTAGAATTGAAGATCATGTGTATATTTGGATTAGTAAGAATTTGAGTGAAAGAGATGAACACCTGGTAATCACAAATGATTTAGATGGTCCACCAAATGATTTAAGAGGACAAGTTGATGTGATCCCTATTTTAGAGAATGGCTTTACGACGGCTTTAACAGGTTCGAAAAAAGACTTCATGCCAGAAAACTATCATCTTGTCGATCAGGCTGAGAATGATTCATATGAAGCTATTGTGATTGAAAATGACAATAAGATTTTGATGGTGTTAATAAAAGAGGACCCTTATCAATTAGATCTTCTATTAGATATCACAGATTTACCTATAGATGATGTAAGATTTGATGATGAAATGTTGATACTATTGCTTTCTGGTAAAGACAGTTATTATTGGTCAGAAAAATATTTTTTTAACACCTTGTTAGATTACCGACTGATTACATCAGTTTATGAACGGTATGATCCTATAAGGCAAACTACTGAGATTTTTACTTATAATTTTATTAGCGATGATGTTCTAGTGGAAATAAATGGTCAGTCGATAACCAAAAATAAAAAAGTACATGAAACGATTTACTTGAAAACATTTAATAGTGTATATAACAGAGAGTATGAATAGGAAAATTATGAAATATATTAAGTATTTGATTTTAATAGTAATAATCTTGACCAGTTGTAGTCGAGAAGCATTAGAGATAAAACATTTTGATGAAAGCTTATATACTGATATAGAGATTGGTGTGAACTATACTGAGTTTGCTAGAATCCAATATCAAGATCGTTCCGACTACGAGACGATTTATACTCATAAAACGGACTATTTAGTGCCCTTAGTTTTCTACTATATTCCTATGAACTTTAATTTTGATTCTAAAGAAAAATGGCAGATATACTTTGAGGAATGGCAACTAGCTACGATAAACAATGATTATAGTATAATTGAGCCATATGTAAAGAATACATCAGTAGAGGGGTATGTAAAAGACAAGTTTGAGTCTGAACCATTAATGCAGATTATATCTCTTTTAGTAAAGGAGAACTCTGAATATTTTGTTGATGGTTTTAATCAATATAAGCGTGATGAATGGAATGAAGTAGAGAAAACTTTATATAGTCGAGCCAATTATCTTAATGAGTTTTTAGTTTCTGGAAGAGTGGCAGAAAAATGGCAAGAAAAATCAGGTTTATCATTAGAAGAATTTAAAATATCATTGAGTTATTATGACAATGAGGATATAGAAAGTGCTGGTATTTCATATTATAAGACGGTAATGTATTATATGCCTGATCTAGATGTTAGTGAAGCTGTCGACTCAATCAGTTTAGAGTATGGAGATAATCTGATTAAAACTTTTATTCAACCTTACCTAAAAAGTAAGTTGGATGAATACAGCTATTTAGAAGAACCTGTTTATGAGTACCTAAGATCAATCACTCAGCAAATAATTTTGGATTACCACGCTTACTTGTTTAACGTTGAACATGAAGAAGTGATTTACTTACCTCCTATTGTAACTAATGGTATAAACACTATGAAGGTTGTACCATATTTTGATAAGGCATCTAAGTGGTATTTGGATGATAAAAAAAGTGAAAAAATATATCTGTTGGATGACAAAATTCATTACATGAAGCAAATTTATGAATCTCAAAAAATCAGTGAGGAAGTGATATTATATTATAGATTCCAGTATCCAATAATTATTTCTTCTAATTCTGTTCTGACGGTTTTAACAGATTCTATGGATGCATATCCAGAAATATCACCTTCAAATGATCAAATGATTTTTATTTCACCATATGCTTTTGAAGATATAGGGAGTTTATATTTATATGATTTTGAAACTGAGACATTAGAAATAATTATAGAAAAGGAACTTTCAGAATCAAGTACTGTTAAGAAATGTAAATGGTATGATGATAATACAATTATATATATAGATGGTTTTTCTCATGGAACTATTACAAGAGGTGGTAATCTCAATAAATATGATTTGCTAACCGGTGAATCTGAAATTCTTATTAGTTTTAATGACTATAGGAAAGAAGTTAGTGATATTTATCTTGAGGAAGGTAAATGGTTTTATGAAGTGACTGTATTTGATGAAGATGCTATAAATTATGCCTTACAATATTATGAACTAAAACAAATGGATGCTGAATAAGCATCCATTTTAAACTGCAGGTTTCATAATAATTGCAAGAATAATATATAAAAGTACACCACTACCACCGAGTAATGTAAATAATGCTAATATGATTCTAACGATACTTGGATCGATTGAAAAATACTCTGCTAAGCCACCACATACCCCAAGTAACATTTGATCATTTGATTTTCTAAGTGTTTTCTCCATATAAACCTCCTTTATTTGATTCTATTATGTCAAAATAAATTTAAAGTTTCTTTAGGTGAATATTAGAAAATGATTAGATTTTAATGGATTCGCCAGGTGATAGAATAATTACCTCAGCATTTTTAACTTGATTTTTAAACTGTTGAGGATCTGCCTCTATTAAACCAAAAGTATTATAATGCATCGGTACTACTCTCTTAGGTTGTATAAAATCTACAGCCCTAACAGCATCTTTGATATCCATAGTAAAATTCCCGCCAATTGGTAGTAATGCAAGATCTATTTTTTCTACTTCGAGAAGTTTCATATCCATGGTAAGTCCAGTATCACCAGCATGGTAAAGCACTTTTCCGTCAATGGTGATTAAGAAGCCACCAGGATTACCACCATTTAAAAGACCATTCTCTGTTTGGATTGCAGATCCATGAAGTGCTGGTGTTAATTTTACATCAAAAAAATCAAAAGTTCTCCTGCCACCAATATGCATTGGGTGAGCTTGTACACCTTGGCTTGATAGATAATTTGCTATTTCAAAATTTGTAATAACAAGAGCATTGTGTTTCTTTGCAAGTTCAACGGTATCGCCTAGATGATCTCCATGACCATGAGTAACAAAAATATGAGTAAGTTCCTCAATATCCTCTGTTGAAATAGTTGAAACTGGGTTTTCGTTAATAAACGGATCAATAATAGCTTTCACATTTGCAGTTTCAAAATAAAATGTTGAATGTCCTATAAATTTAACTTCCATTATGCCTCCTTATTTAATTATTTTTAGTAAACCTTTTAATAGTTTTTTAGATGATTTATTTTCTTGCTCGTTAATAAGATCATAAATAAAATTTCTTGTATCACGAATAATAAATTGATTTTCAAGTGAATTTTCAAAGTATAACAGTACGATACCCAGTGATTGAACAGCTTTTTTCATTTCAAGGTTCTCTCTATAAGCAATTGATGCTTCAATGTAGTATCGTTTTGTGGATTGGTGAATGCTTCCTAAATCTTTCATAAAAGTCCCCCTAAGTCCATTATAGAATAAAAGAATTTTAAAATAAAAGATTATCTGATAAAATGGTGAAAAATGGAGGTTATATGAATGAAATTATTTTGGAGTATATCAACACTTTAGCAGTAAAGTCTTATAAAGGTATTGCTGTTGTTGGGAGTTATGCTACTGGTCAAGAAAAGACTTGGAGTGATATAGATTTAATGTTATTAGTAGATGAAGACAAATCATCTCAAATTGTACTTTTTAAAGATAAATATTTTACATTGAGTTATTATACAGAAAGTGGTTTAATGGGTTATCTATCAGATGCAAAGCAGATGATCTACGGTGTTAATTCATTTAAATCTATGAAGATTCTTTATGATCCAGAATCTATTTTAGAAGACTTTAAAGAAAAGTGTGTTTCGCATAATCCAACTAGTGTTAATCGTGAACATAGTTTGTATGCAAGTAAAAATGAGTATATTGGTTATATAGAAGAAGCACAAAAGTCATTACAAGGATTATTAGATCAACATACTGGTAAGATGCTTTGTGGTCTTTATGGTCTAACACACGGTATGTTTCAAGTCTTGGTATTAAGAGATCATCTGTATGCTTCTAGTGATAATGATTTTTATGACATTGTAATGGAGCACTTAGATGATAAAGATCCTATCAAAGATTTAGCACCTCATGCTTTTGGGATTGTACAAACAACTCTAGTAGACCAAGTTGAAGCAGGTCTTGAGATGTTTATGCATATTGGTAATTCTTTGATGAAGGTGTTTTCCGATGATGAGAAGCATTATGTTATGAAACTAATGCATGAGATTATTAGGGAGGTCTAATGAAAACGTATACTTTTAATTTGAAAACTTCGGAACAGGATATGATTGATTTAACGAGTTATATGAATCAAGTATTGAGAGAGAGTCATTTGGAAATGGGAAAAATATCATTCTTTTGTCCGCATACGACTGCAGGATTAACAATTAATGAAAATGCAGATCCAGATGTTATTTATGATATGGTAAATACACTAAATAAAGTATTCCCTGTAAAAGGGGAGTATAAACACTTTGAGGGAAACTCACATGCTCATTTGAAATCCTCTTTTATGGGAACAGACCAAACGGTTTTTGTCGAGGAAGGTAAAGCAATATTAGGTACTTGGCAATCGGTATATTTCTGTGAGTTTGATGGACCTAGAACAAGAACTTTCTATGTTAGGACAGAAGGAGTCTATAATGGATAGAAAAAAACTCATGAATGTAAGTCATTATATCGTTGCAGAGATGTACAAGGATATTTTAGAAGGTGCTGGTATTAAAATGTATATCTCAGAAAAAAATGGTCCTCATATTATGGAAATCTATTTGGGGCAAGGACATGAAGGTCTAGATTTATATGTGGACGAGGAAGACTATGAAGAAGCAAAAAAAATTATTGAAGAAGCTCAAATTGTGGATGATTAGTCTAGTAATTCTATGTATAGGGATATTCTATTATATGAATCACCATGTTGTAATAACAACTTATAAGATACCTTATCAAGAAAAACTTACAATAGTTCAGTTATCTGATATTCATCATATGAGTATCACAGATTCAATTATAAGAAAAATTGATGGTGTTAATCCTGATATTGTTGTAATCACAGGTGATTTTATTGATAGAAGAATATATGATTTGGATCGAAGCTTAGAGTGGGTTGATGCCTTACAGTATCCCATCTATTTTGTATTAGGGAATCATGAGGCATGGTCGAATAAAACTGATGAAATCATTCGAGCTTTAGAGCAAAAGGGTGTACATACTTTAAGGAATGAACAGGTAGTGGTGAATGGATTTAACATCATTGGTTATGATGATCCAGCTTATAAAAGTTTTAAACCAGTTGAAGTACAAGATGGCTATAATATTCTTTTGTATCATCGTCCAGCTAACTATAATCAGTTTAAGGACATAGATCTGATGTTGTCAGGTCATGCTCATGGAGGACAAATTAGATTGTTTGGAAGAGGGCTATTTTCGCCAAACGAAGGTATTCTACCTGAGTATACAAGCGGGTGTCGCGATATAAATGATATGAAACTAATCATCAGCAGAGGATTAGGAAATAGTCTATTCCCATTTCGAGTATTTAATCAACCAGAAATTGTTGTAATTGAGATTGGTAGCTAAATTTTGCTTTTATAGAACTTTGAATTTGGAAGGAGTTTCGGTATGGTAGGTATGCCTGCTTTGATTGAGTTTGAGTCTTTTGAAGAAAATGCAAGATTATGCAAGACGTTAGGCCTTGATTTTATAGAAATAAATACGAATTTACCAATCTATAATCAATTCATGAATTTAAATGAGATTAAACGATGTATGATCGAGTACAATATTGATCTTACCATGCATCTTTCTGAGACCTTTGATCCATTTGATTTAGATCCAGTAATTAGAAATGCTAGGATTAAATCATTTATACATACTGTAGAAAGAGCTGCAGAGTTAGGTGTGAGTTTATTAAATATGCATATGTCAAAAGGCATTCATTTTACTTTGCCGAATCAAAAGGTATTCTTGTACGAGAAATATATAGAAGAGTACTTAAGATACGTTAAAGAGTTTAAACACATTGTCGATGATCTTGGGCTAAAGCTTTGCATTGAGAATACTGGCATACACGATTTAGAGTTTATCAGGAGAGCAACGGATATTTTATTGGACTCAGATAATATCTTCTTAACATATGATATTGGTCATGATATAACAAGTGGCTATAGAGATAAACTATATTATGAGCGGCATTTAAATAAAATTGTTCATTATCATATTCATGATGCTACAACTATAAGTAATCACCTTGAGCTCTATACTGGTGATTTAGACATAGACTATTATATAAAATACGCAAAAATTACTGGTTCTAGTTGTGTTATTGAGGTCAAATCATCGAAAGAACTGATTGCTTCTTTAAATAAAATTAGTGAGCTTCATCTATGTAAGTGAACATTACATAAGGTTCCATTTTTCATAAGGTTGATAACTTTTGGAGGACTCATTCTGTATTACGAATGTTCGGTGTAATATTACATTTGTTAATAATTAACAAAATTATCGACAAAATTCTAAATATTCCGATAATACTTGAAAATAATGTTATTTAAAGATAAACTGTATACATAATATGGAAAAACATATTGTAGCTTTCGTAAATCTATATATATACTATTAAATACACAAGTAGATTAAGGAGGAGTTATGGAAAAAGATAAACAAAAATGTTGTATTATTTGTGAGTCAAATGATGAATTGAAACCATTTAATAATCAGTTTATCTGCGAATCTTGTATAAGCTATGCAAAGACTTTAATAGAAAATAATGAACAAGATGAGGAATGAAAGCGCTGTTAAGCGTTTTTTTTGTTGATGATGAAATATCATATCGATACATTATTGATTTTAATGTATACTTTTTTTAGGAGGTAATTTTATGAGAAGAAAAGAACGTAAAATGACAGAAGAAGCTGTTATAGAGTTGATAGAGAATGAAAATGTGTTAAGATTGGGTCTTTCTGTTGATAATAGACCTTATGTTGTGCCTTTAAATTATGGTTTCAAGAATAAGACCTTTTACATACATTGTGCACGTGAAGGCAGAAAGCTTGATATGATTAGAGAGAATTCCTTGGTTTGTGTTGAAGTTGAAGGTTCTAATGAAATTGTAAAAGGTGAGATTGCCTGTCAATATACAACAAAGTTTTCCAGTGTAATAGGTTATGGTCAGGCTGTAATTCTTGAAAATGTTGATGAAATTAAGGAAGGTTTAGATGTCTTAATGGCTCAGTTCAGTGATGAGACATTTACTTATAATGAAAAATTATTATCGCGTATTGCTATCATTAAGGTTGAAATGAGTGAGTTATCTGGTAAATCATCATAACATGAATTATCATGTTCTTGATTAGTTGACATGATAATATTAAGAAAAGGTGGTGTTATTATGGAACTAAATAAACTAAGAGAGCGATATGATGATGATGAACTTTTGAAAGTGAAAGGTTATTTAGAGGCATTAGAATTATTTTTAACTCATCAAGGCAAGAGCTTTGATAGTTGTACAAATCTAGATTTAGAAAACTATATGGAGAGTCTAGTTTCTAAGGGGTTAAATGATCTTAATAGAATATTTGCTATAGCAAGGTATTTTTACTTTTATGATTACAATGAACTGTATTTATTTATGACAGGTGTTTTAGGTAGTATTGGTGTGATTTCAAGTATAAATGATAAAAGCAGGCGATTAGGTCAGTCGGTGCAGTTAGAAGTTCCGGAAATAGGTCTAACTCCAAAAAAACTGTATCCTAAAACAAAAGAATTTATAAAAGAAATTATGCAGTTAGAATGTCGGGATTATAGAGAAATTTTAGCTGATAACCATCATCAAATTCCTAGAGAATCGATATTAAAAGAAAAGAAGTTATATGATAAGTCTGTTTCCTTAGAACTGTATTTGAAAGAAAGACATCAAAGAAAAGTAAACGAGTTACAGCATTATTGTGATCATAAAAAGGTTTGGTTTGAACAGATGATTACCCAAGAAGTTGTAGATTATGTTGCTTCAAATCAAGAAATACTTTCTGGAGTTTATGAAGAGGGATTTATCTATATTACTAAGTTCCCATATAATACTAGCCAAGTTATCCATTCTGATTCTGATGAAATGAGAAGATATCATTATTGTCATTGTCCTTTTGCAAAAGAATCAATATTGACTAATGAACCTGTCGATTCTGAGTGGTGCTACTGTAGTGCAGGTTTTGCAAAATTTCCATACGAAGTAATTTTTGATCAACCCTTGCAAGTTGAACTTATTGAGTCTGTATTAAAAGGAGACTCATGTTGTAGATTTAGAATAAGGTGGGAGAAGTGAATGCCAATTGATGAAAGAGATAGACTAAAAGAGAATCCATTTGATTATAAGCTTACCAAAGCTGGTAAGATGATGATTTTTTATGAACACCGTCAGATTATGATGCTCTCAGAAAAACAAGCGGGTAAGCTTAATCGGAAGTTAGATGGAGCAGGTGATTTTGACAAGCAATTACTATTAGCGAAAGCAACGGGACATTTCAAACATGGTAATGAGAGATGATGGTGTAATAATTTTGTCATTTTTATTTGAATTAGATTTATGCTATATTTTAGATAGTGATATAAACAAGAAAAGGAGGTATGTCTTATGAGCAAATTAATGATGAATAAAACAGATAAAACATGCCTACGGAATGACACTTTCTAATAACTACTATCCGTAGGTTTAGGTCTACGGTATTTTTATGCAAAAAAATAAAATGGTAATTATTAGAAAGGACGATATATGAACTTAAATAATATTGGAATGAATGAATTTTTTAACTCTCAACTAAAGGAAAATGAGAGTGTTGGTCGTGTTGCTAAATATGCACAGAATTATTACACATTGGCAACAGAAGGTGGATTAATCGGTGCAATTATTACTGGTAAGATGCAGTATGAATCATTGTTGCCACGAATCGGAGATTTTGTAGTATATGAGACAACGAAAGACGGCAGTTTAAATGTAATCAGTAAAATGCTTGAAAGGAAAACTTGTTTATCCAGAAAAGTTGCTGGGGGTAGGAGTGATGAACAGGTAATAGCTGCTAATATGGATTACCTATTTTTAGTGATGTCATTAAATGAGGACTTTAATCTAAGAAGATTGGAAAGGTATATGATTGGTGCTTGGGAGTCTGGTGCTGAACCTGTTGTTATTTTAACAAAAGCAGATTTAACTGACGATTATACTGAACAACTTAAACTTGTTGAAAACATAACTTTTGGTATCATATGTTTGCCGATTAGTGCATTAACTGGCTACAATATTTCTGAACTCGATAAATACAATCAGAATGGAAAAACAATTGCACTTGTAGGTTCATCAGGTGTTGGGAAATCAACATTAATTAATACCCTAGCAGGTAAAGAAGTTATGAAAACAGATGGGCTTAGGGATGATGACAAAGGTCACCATACGACAACACATCGTGAAATGATATTCACAGATGGTGCATCACTAATTGATACTCCGGGGATGAGAGAATTCTCTACTTTTCAAGGTCAAGAGGGTTTAACACACGAGTTTCAAGATATTCTTGATATAGCAAAAGCTTGTAGATTTGATGATTGTAGACATGATGGTGAACCAGATTGTGCAATTGCGCAAGCCATTGAAGAAGGAACCCTTGATAAAAAGAGGTACAGGAGTTATTTAACACTGGAGAAAGAGATTTCTAGACAAGATAAAAAACGACAACTTCAAGAAAGAGTACAAGCTCAAAAAATTGAAAAACTTAAAAGAAAATCGAAACCAAGAAATAAAAAATGGAGTTCTGCTAGTTATTAGCAGAACTTTTGTGTTATCAGACACACATATTGAAAATGCAGGTTTTTTCTTTATGAATTGTGTTATTCAAGCAACTTACAGGGTAAAAATTATATGAGGTGACATTGTGAAAAAGAAGTACTTATATATATATTTATTGATAGTTTTTATTATAGCCTTTTGGATGATTTCATTTTATACAAGAATAGAAATAACGATGGAAAACAATAAAGATCAGCTAATTTTTTTAGAGCAATTTGTGATTAATAATGAAATGACCGATATGAAGGTGCGTAAAATTGAAGATGGACAAGAAGGAATGCATACTTACGAATCGCATATAGGTGAGGAGTTAATGAATTGTTGTGATAGTGATGCATTACTTGTTGTACCAAGATTAAGGGGCGCATGGCATCGAATTTACCTTAATGATCAGCTTATTGGTATTATCGGCATAGAAGGGAATGATAGATTTCATCTATGGAATGCAGTGTATAAATTTGTAATACCTAAGCAACTTATAAATGAGGAAAATGTACTAAGATTTGAGACTTATTCTAGATATAAACTTGGTTATGCATATATGCCAATGTTTATTGGAGATCAAAAAATCGCTGGAGATATCTATAACCGATTGGAATGGTTGCATAGTAAATTTTACTTAGTTGCAATTGGTATTTTAGTCGCTATATCTATTATGGAACTGATAATATTTCTATTGACGGATAACTATAATAAACGATATTTATTATTTCCAATTAGTATTATTTTAGTTGGTATATATCTGCTAGATTATGTTGTTATAGAACATACATTAATCAGTGCACTAACTTTTAAGAAAATGGTAATCTTTGCACTACATAGTTCCACAGTTCTCGTCACATTTGCTTTGGCTTCTTTATACAATTATAAGTGGGTAAAAAAATATGCAATACTTGTGATTCTAGGTTCACTATTTGGCAGTGTCCTGACCCAAAATATGATTGACTTTAGTAAGTTTTATCACTTCTATAATTTCTTGATATTAAGTTTAATAGTCACATGGATATATATGTCTTTTAAATACTATATGATATCTAAAAAAGCACAAGAATTTATGATTGTTGTTTCAGGGATACTTTTAATCATACCTTCAATATATGATAGTTTGATGTTGCAATTTTTTGATGATCAACATTTAAGGTTATCAATTTATGGTATTTTGTTTTATAGTATTGCGATGTTACTGATTGCAATTGTCGATTATATAGAGAGTCAAAAAAATCTGTTTACAGAGTCAAAATTACTTGAAAATGAAAAGATAAGATTAAATAGAGTACTCATCACAGATGAGTTAACAGGACTAAGTAATCACAGGCATTTTCATGATTTGTTTGATAAGTTGATAGAGGATGCTAAAGAAGACACTTATCTTATTATGCTTGATATTGATAAATTTAGGCCTATAAATGAGATTCGAGGTCATACCATAGGTGATGCAATTTTAAAAGAAATAAGTAGGCTTACATTAGAGATCATAGGTGAACGAGGCCATGTTTTCCGTTATGGTGGCGAAGAGTTTGCAATTATGTATTGTGGAGAGGAGTCTCCAGAACAAGTGGCAGAAGAAATTAGAATTTCAGTTATAGAAGATAAGGAGCTGCATGATTTATCAGGCTATTTACCACTTACATTATCCATAGGTATTTCTTCTTATCCAGATGACGGAATATCTTCAAGGGTACTAATTATGAAAGCAGAAAAAGCAATGACCTACGCAAAATTCAGAGGTCGAAATAAGGTCGTACTCTACAAAGCTAGTATCGAAAGTGAAATGAGTGGTAATGATGCTATTGAAATTAAGGACAAGCTGTTAATAGATTTCATCTATACCCTCGCGAGTGTTATTGATTTAAAAGATGCTTATACTGGTAAACATTCAGAAGAAGTTGCCAGATTTGCGATGTTAATAGCCGAAGAAATGGAGTTAAATGATAAACAGAAATTTGCATTAAGATTAGGTGGCTTATTACATGATTTTGGTAAATTGTCAGTTCCTGATTCAATTATCAATAAAACGACTAGATTGAATGAGGAGGAGTATGAAATTGTGATATCCCATCCAAAAGCTGGCTATGATATCGCCAAGCATATTGTTGATGATCCTCTAGTTTTACAATGTGTAAGAAGTCATCATGAGAGAGTTGATGGAAGAGGCTATCCAGATAGATTAGAGGGGAACCAAATTCCTTTGTTAGCTAAAATTATATGTGTAGCCGATGCTTACCATGCTATGATTTCTAATCGTTCTTATCGACAGAGTTTAGGACATGAATATGCAATGAATGAACTTCAAAAATATAAGGGATCGCAATTTGATCCACAGGTTGTAGATGCTTTTATTAATGCAATAAACAAGTAGAGCTAATTAGTTCTACTTGTTAGATTTTTTTGGTCTTTTTTTCATTAATTCTGAAGGTAAATATTAAGTTATGCTTACATTGATAGCTTTAAATTTGTCATATGATATAATGCCTTTGAGTGAGGGAATAAAATGAAAAAATATTTATTTGGATTAAGTGTTTTGTTAGTTGTGGTATTGGTTGCTAGTCTTTATGGTTATGCGACTGCATTTAATATAAGAAATGTAGAATCGTTTACAATAGATGGTGAAATAGTCTCTCTTGAAGAAGAGGAATCAAGCACTTTCATTAGGCGAATGCAGTCTTTAAAGCAATACGAGGTAATTGGTGAACATCAAGGGAAAATATTAAAGCAAATTGTTTTAAATATGAAATACGGTGATAGTGTTTCTTTTGAGCTGGGATTAGACTATAACTTTAATACATTGTCCTTAAGGGATATAAATACAGATAGAATTTATTTGATTGATGACGAATTAGTAGAGTGGATTTATATGCAACCTGCCTTAGAAGATATCTACTACTATGCAATAGCAAAGAGACATCAACTTACTGTTAATAATCAAATAATCGAACAGAGTTCTGTAGAACATCATTATACAAAGGCAAATGGTGTTTGGTATAACGAATCTAAAGAACATGGGAATATTACTTCTCTTGCAATTCATGAGCCAATACTAGAATTTAATGTTGTAGGTGATGGTGAAACTGAGTTAAAAGTATTTAGAGAAGATGAGTTACTATATGATGGTTCAGTAGAAGCTTTTGAAGTACCACAAGTGAATGGGGACTATACTGTGGTTGTTGAGACTACCTGGAAAGAGTTATTATTCTATGGTAGTGACACATCTACATTTAATTTATCAGTTCAATATCCACCAGAAATTTCCATGACAAAAACATTTATACGTCAAGGTGAGTTTACTATTATTCGTATAAAAAATGTTTACGATAAAGAGTTGTTATATCTTGAGCAAGATTATATGGAAGGACTTGAATTCACTAAGAATGGAGCTTATTACGAATGTGTTATTCCATCAACCTATTACACGACACCAGGTTTATATACTTTTAAATATGGTGTAGGAGAATACGGTGACGAAATAGAGTTAGAGGTTGTTGATAGAGAATTTAATCTTCAGTTTTTAACTGTTAGTAACTCGACTGTTAATTCTACTCAAACTGATGAGGCTTATGAACAGTATAATGCATACTACAAACCGGCACTAGAAAAAGATGTGTATGTTACAACTGGACCTTATTTGGATGAAGGAAATTTTACATTGCCTGCAACAGGCAGGTTGACAACAGAATTTGGTGTTCAACGTTATGTAAATAATCAACCAACTTCATATCATCATAATGGATTAGATATTGCTAATAGTGAAGGCACACCAATTGTAGCTACTTATGATGGAGAAGTCGTGTTATCGATGGAATTGATGGTAACAGGGAATACTGTTGTAATCAGTCATGGTAATGGTCTTTTTTCTTCATATCTACATATGAGTGAGTTGAGTTGTGAAGAGGGAGATGTAGTCGAGGCTGGTGAGTTGATTGGAAAGATGGGAACGACTGGTTTTTCTACAGGGTCACATTTACATTTTTCTATTTCATACCATAGAATGTATATGGAACCAGGATACTTCTTATTCGGTGAACCTGTTACATATGACAATTATAATCAATTAATAAATTAATAATGACACAAAAAATGGACACTGGTAAGTGTCCATTATTCTTTAATAAAAGTATGTACTCTTTTCATAATCTCATCTGTTGTTGAGTTTGTACCATCAATTACAAGCATTTTTTTCTTACCGTTAGCATGATATTGAGCTGGTTGTATTTCTTCGTAAGCTTCATCTATACCAGTTATGATGGTTACATCAGCATCTAATCCTGCCGTTCCGTATTTATGAACGTCAAAACCTTCTTGTTTTAAAGCTGCTTCTACTTCTTCGAGTCCTCTTTGAACTGCAATCTTGTAGTTTTTCATTACAATCACCTCCATTACCTAAATACCCAAAATTATGTCAAATAAGCATAATATACGTATCTTTATAAAATGGAGTTGTTTTATACAATTCATAATTAAATATTTCACATTTTATATGGATATGTTAAAATTGTAGGGGAGTTATAAAGACGTACTATATGAAGTCAAGTGATTTATGATAAATTCTTCAGAACTTGTGTCTAACTAAAAAAATGCATACTTAATAGAAGTAGTGTTAGCTACTTCGAAAATAAATATGGAAGTTAATGCTTA